>ERZ773108.384-NODE-384-length-50474-cov-8.801821_pt1 | contig 50474 bp, 41 predicted proteins | sample MGYA00580570_ERZ773108 | MGnify/ENA primary metagenome ERZ773108 (study PRJEB29015, sample SAMEA2737840) | human gut metagenome | biome: human gut; feature: human-associated habitat; material: faeces | place: China | collected 2012 ...
TGTGCTGTTCCTTTTAGAAATCCTAAGGATTATATATTCCTTTGCATAAGATTTGCTTGTTACCGTGATCAATTGCTATTAACATAATGCAGCTTCCTTTCAAAAATGTTTTATACTAATTAAATACGGTTTTAATACGCATTATTCAACAAAAATTTGTATAAACTATGCGATAGCATATAATATAGATTATAGCGTGTTCAAATAAATGGCTTTTCTTTTTATAATTATAGCATAAAAAATATGCTATTGTCAGGAATGATGAAAATGGAAAAATTATCGGTAGGAAACAGAATCAGAGAAGTCAGAAAGGCAAGAGGACTTACCCAAGAGCAGCTTGCGGAAATGGCAAATATGAGTACGGGATTTTTAGGCGAGGTAGAACGGGAGGAAAAGCTGCCGGGTCTTGAAATATTTGTAAGTATTGCTATTGCCCTTGATATATCAACCGATTATATTCTGCGGGATACCGTTCCGTCCGCCAAGCACTTTGTAGATGACGAAACCTTGAGGCTAACAAGTAAGCTCTCGCCGGGGCATAGAAAAGTAGTTAATAATTTGATTTACGCATATGTAAAAAGTGTGAGTTGAGAATCGGGTTAAACCGATTCTTTTTTTATGCTGTAAGACATAATTCGACAAATATTTTAAAACTGATGTGATAATATTGATTATAGCATAGAATATATGCTATAATGCGTATAAAATGGAGGAATTGAAAATGAAAGAGGAATTTAAGAAAAAGGAAATATCGGAAAAAATTATTATGCTGCTGGAAAGTTTCTGCAAGGATTTTAAAGGCATTAAAACGGCGTATGCTGAAGCCTGTGCAGAATTAAGAAGTAAATTTGAGTATACGGACAGGATAATAGAATATAATAATTGTATTGCGGCATATGAAACCGAGCTTGCATTTGAACAGGGGATCAAGGATAATCTTAATTACTTTAATAATCCGAATAAGATATTATCTGATGATTATTACAGTGTTCTCGAAAATATAATAAGGCAGAAAACCAAGGGTATTGTTACGGAGCGGCAAAAACTTGTTAAGCTGCTCCCCGCAAACCTGATTCCAGCCTATGACGCGGTTATAGAGTATACGGTGTTTTTAGATACCTACATTCCGAAATTAGCGCATTATTACGGGTTTGTATACGGAAACAAAAACAATTACAACCCGGATTCGGAAGTATGTAAAAAATACAGGGAATGGTTAAGTACATATCTCGGTATAGAGCCGGAAGGAGAAAACAATGCTTTACTATAAGAAAAATCGGTTTTATATAGACGGAATGAGCTTTGCGCTGCCTGAAAATATTTATGTGGTTACTGATTTTGAGCGCACGACCGCCAACGGCTTTGCATATATGAGCAGGGATAGAAAAATAACCGTTACCGTGGGTACGGATAATTCCGAGGAAAGTTTAGAGGAATACATTAAATCGGAAGATTTTGCGGATAACGGCTTTAAGGTGCTTGATATAATGCAGGGCGGATATTCCGGGCTGAAAGGCACGGCTGCGCTTTACGGCAGCGAAACATGCGAATATTGCGAAATAAGGTTACTTTTACCGCGTCCGACCGAGGAGGAAAGAATGTTTATTATTTTTGCAGAGGTACGAAAAGAGGATATAACGATTAGAGAGGCAGTAAAGAATTCTGTTATAACAGAGCTTATTATGAGCCTTAAAAAAGATTTGTCCGATTAGTCTCTTAAATTTTTTTACACATAAACTATGCTATAACCCACATACAGTGCTATCGCGCGTTCAAACTTTGAAAGTATTTTATTATACTTTATAGAGTAGAAATAATGCTATAGCAGAGGTGCGGGTTATGGATAAGATTGAGTTTGGAAAAAGATTGAAGTTTTTACGGACTAAGGCAAACTATACGCAGGAAAAATTAGCGGAAATGGCGGATATGAGTTCGGCATATTTAGGTGAAATAGAGCGGGGCAAAAAGGTTATAGGGCTTGATAAGTTTATAAATATAATCAACGCTCTCGGACTGTCGGCGGATTATGTTCTCTGTAACGAGCTGCAGAGCGGGGAGCCGTATGTTTTTGACGACTTAACGGCAAAGCTTAAAGACCTTGACCCGAAACAGCGTAAAACCGTTTTGGATATTGTTGACGGGTATCTTAAAAATATTTAATAGGTATTTTCTTTTATTTAAAATATTGAAAGTCTTTAGAAATACGGAATTTCAAATGTTTTCGGCTTCATTCTGAAAAGAGTGGAGTCTTTTTATTTATTGGTATTTACAGAATATTCCTTATTTGATATACTGTATATGGGCAGCTGTGAAAACAGCCCCTAAACAAAAAAGAAAGGAATGTTCTTATGAAAGAAAAACGGCAATTTCAAAACAGGCTTATTTCATTAGCATTGGCAATATTATTTGTTTTGCTTCCCACCAATTCTCTGATGACAACCGCGCAAATTTTCAGTGGCAGTTACTCGAATTCGGATCTCTCAGAAGACAGTACCTTTGTTTTATCAAAATCAAATGTTCAAATCGGGGATGATTACAACCCCGAAATGCAATACAATGATGAAACTCAAACATTTTCTGCCGTTAGAGTAACCGCAGCCAAAATTGACGAAATGGTACTCCTTACCCAGAAATGGTTGAATCAGGAATACGGGAATGTTTCGGGTTTCGGTTCTGTAACGGAAAACGGGAAAACCGGTTGGAATGTTATTTACGGTCTTACAAGAGCACTCCAACATGAATTGGGAATAACCGAGCTTGCAGATAATTTCGGACCGTCTACAAAAGCACTGTATGCAAAGAATCCGTTGCGTAGGCAGGACAATGTTAAGGATAGAAAATTCGCCATATTGCAGGGCGCACTTTGGTGTAAGGGCTATAATCCCGGTTATTATCTAAAGGAAGACCCCGATACAGGTAAGGTCAGCTTTGAAGAAATATTCAACGCACGGGTGGAAGAAGCGGTTATCTCACTGAAAACCGACGCGGGCTTTATAAATCCCGACGGCGTTGTTACTCCTAATGTTATGAAAGCGCTGCTTTCTATGGATTCGTTTAAACTTTTAAGCGCATATTACGGCGGTACTTATGAAGTCCGTTCAATGCAGCAGAAATTTAACCGTACATATGAGGATTATATAGGCGCGCTTATACCGTGCGACGGAGTATACGGCAGAAGCACAAGCAAGGCCTTGGTATATGCGTTACAGGCAGAGGAGGGTATGCCTGTCGGTACGGCAACCGGTAATTTCGGTGCTAAAACGCAGGAATTATGCCCGCAAATACCGTATGTAAGAAATTCGAGCGCGGCTAAGGACTATAACGGCAACTACTATACAGACGCTAAGCTTGCGGAAATAATAGGATTGGTACAGTTTGGACTTTTCCTTAACGGTTTCGGGGATGGTATATTTGACAGAAGATTCAATCCCGTTACACAGCAGGCTGTTCTTGATTTTCAGGCTCATTATGCTCTGCCGAGAACAGGAAAAGTGAATCTGGATACATGGATGTCGCTGTTTATCAGTAGCGGCAATCCAAAACGTTCTGCCATAGCTGCGGATTGCGCCACCATACTTAATGCGGCAAAGGCAAAGACGCTTTATGATAACGGATACAGATATATAGGCAGATACTTGACCGGCACCTACGGCGGCGGAATAAGCAAGGCCTTGACTGTAACGGAAGCCAAAACAATTCTGCGTGCCGGTTTGCGGTTTTTCCCAATTTATCAAACAAGCTCAAATAAGGTTGAGTATTTCACACCCGAAAAAGGCGTTTCAGACGCACAATCCGCAATAGAGGAGGCAGATAATCTCGGTCTTCCGGCTGATACAATTATTTATTTTGCAGTGGATTTTGACGCGATGGATTACCAGATAACCGGCAGCGTTATTCCGTATTTTGAAAAGGTTTATGATGAGGTCTCAAAAAGCAGCTATAAGGTAGGAGTTTACGGTGCGAGAAATGTTTGCACCCGTGTATCCAATGCCGGCTATGCCTGCAGCAGCTTTGTGGGGGATATGTCAACAGGCTTCAGCGGAAATTTAGGCTTTAAAATTCCCGATAACTGGGCGTTCTCTCAATTTGCCAATTTAGAAGGCAGCAACGCTTTGGGAACAGGCGACGGAAGAATAGAAATAGACAAAAATGCTTTTTCCGGCAGAGATCAAGGTGTGTCGATGTTAAGGTCTGCTAAAAAAGCAATTTATGTTCTTCCGGGATATTTAGGCTCGCGGCTTTACACAGAAGACGGTAATGAATATTGGGCGGATCAGGACAAATTAAGCAGCGATATTACCGACTATGTTATTTTAGGAGAAGTAAGTGCACGGAAAGATATTTTGCGCCTTGACAAAAACGGAGAAAATTCAAAGGTGCATCCGGATATTTCAAAGGATTTTTACGGAACCGAAATGAACCCGGGCGAAGGTGGAGTATATAAGCTGCTTGTAAACACTTTGAAAAAGCAATGCAAGGGTTACGATGTGGTGTTTTTTCCGTATAACTGGCTTGCTGACTTGAATGATTCGGCTAACGAGCTACAGAACCATATTAACGGTAACGGATATGAAAGCGTAGTGTTTGTCACTCACAGTACCGGCGGTTTGTTAGCGGCAAAATATATTGCAAAGAGTGTTGCAAATAAAAGAAAGGTTGAAAAAGCAATTCTTATTGCAGCACCGTTATACGGCACCTATTATGCGCTTGATCCGCTGGAAAGCGGAAAAGTGGATATGGTGGATGAAATATTAGCCGAACAGTTAGAAAGTATAACTGACAATAAGTTCATAAAATGGTGGGCATATAGATTTACATATCTGTTTGTGCGTGCGGCTGTTCATAATTCACCTACAACCTATCAGCTTTTGCCGAGTATAGAATATTTAAAACTTATGCCGCAGATGTATGAAGATGAATTTAAAAACAGCAAGGCAATTACCACCTTAAATGACTATTACAGTATTTTAAACAGAAGTCCGAATCTCAATTCTAATCTTACTGACGGTAATAAACGCAGTCATAAAGCCTTTCGGAATAATATAGGCGACATTGTATCGGTGTTACAAAGTGTTGATACAACTCTTATTGGCTCAAGTAAAGGATTTGACACGACATCGGTTGTACGATATAAGACAAATTTGCTTGGGCAATCTGTTATAGATGATGTCGCTAAATCAGTCGAAGGTGACGGAGTAGTATTGGCAGCCAGTGCGTTTGCCTTGTCGGGCGATAGAAAACACCGTTTAAAATACAAGGATTTTGCAAATGAGGGTTCATACGGCCATATGGATTTGGCTATGCGCAGGGCACCGATTCAATATGTATGTGACACAATCAACGGTAAAGCCTATATTTCTCCGGCAGATACAAATTCCTTGCTGGCGGAAACGAACGATACAGACAACGGTATGGCGGATAATTTAAAAATAAAGTATTCGGGCAACAGCTTTTTAACAGTAAATATTTACGATGAAGAGAGCAATAATGTTGCGCAAATATCCGAAAATAAGTATTTCGGTTTTAACAGCGATACTTTCAGTTTTACACCGCTTGAAGTGGAGGATGATAATTTCAGCGCGATAATTTATATGCCGAATTATGGCTATCGCGTTGAATTCAGTTGCGGTAACAGTATAGGAACTTCTGTGGATTTCAAGGCCGAGGTTTCAACTCTTGACAAAGACGGTTGGCGAAAGACAAGCGTTTCCGATTCTGTGGCCCAAACCTCGGGAAATGGGTTACTTGCGTCTTATGACGGAACAAATAATCCTATTTCGGCGGAAAATATTTCGTCTTCGGTCGGAGGTACTGTCAATAATCATTTTACCGATTGGAGTTTGGCATCTGACATAAATCTTGATCTTAACGCTGCAAAAAAGATAGATGTTTCGGGTGACGATGCAGAATCCGTATCCTCGCTTCTTACTTGGAGTTCGTCGGCTGATTCCGTTGCGTCTGTTTCATCAAACGGCACGGTGACTGCATTAGGTTATGGAAAAACAACAATATCCGCAACGGACGGTAATAAAATAGAAAGCTGCGAAATTACCGTTAATTTAGTGCCGACATCCGTTAACATTCAAAATATTATTATGACCGTAGGGGAAAGATATGTAATCGCTCCGGAATTTATACCGGCAAATTCTACCGACACAGATGTTTCCTATACCTATGAAGAGGGAACGGTTATTAAAATTGATGAGTTCGGCGTTATACAAGCTCTTGCTCCGGGAACAATATCCGTGACGGCAAAAACGGGAAACGATATTACAGCTGCCTTTACAGTAACGGTTACAGACGCCGATTTCACAAGAAAATCCGGGGATACAAACGGCGACGGAACGGTGGATATAATAGATCTTATACGGGTAAAAAAGCATATTGCTGGAGTTATGACTTTGACCGGAATTGACTTCGATACGGCTGACATTGATAAAAACAGCATTCTAGATTCTGCTGATTTAACTCGACTTCGGAAAATACTTTTAGGTATATAGAAAAAGGGTGAAACATAATGAAAAATAAAAGTATTATTTTAAGGGCTATTGTTTTTGCTGTTGCTGTTGTCGCAGTTATCTGTACTGTTTCTTTGACTCGCGATTTAATGAAAAAGCATCGTATCGAAACAAGAAAGCCTATTGTTAAAGTAATGTCAAGAAGTTCAGGGGGATGGATTACTTCCGGGAAAGAGCATTTTTACATCGTATATGATAACGGTGATTATGAAGAAACAGAAGAATTTCAGTGTTCGGGTACGGAAGTCTATAAATTATATATGGTAGATGATATTGAAACTGATTTGGAAGGTATGCCGGCTTACGCCAAAAATATAATTGAATATGCGGATAATCTTGAAAACAGTAATATATTTAATCTTTATGTGATAGGAGACAGGTGCTTTTTTGATATTCACGACAGCAGAGGAATGCGTAAAAAGTATACAAGTACAGTCTTTGAATATTTTCCTGACGATAATTCCGTAAAGAGAATAGTTCAATTCAAAGATTACTACACACAGTATGTTGAAATTTACTGATTACCTCTGAGAACAAAACCCAATCGCTTTTTTTATGGGCGGTTGGGTTTTGTAAAATAAGTTTTCGGATAGCTATTTTGTGCGGTTTGAAATCAAACTATTGAGCAATGCTTTATAAAGATATTAAATCCCTGCCGATTTCAAAGGTGAAATCGGCAGGGATTTTACTGATTGCGGTTTTCAATTTTTTATCGTCGTTTGATATTCAAGCGATTTTTCCGACATTTTCTCTTTCCAAAAAGGCATTGAAAATTTGCCGTATATATTCCCAGCCGCCGATACTCAAAAATTCATTTGAAAGATATTCGTCATATAGCAGCGAGAGAATATTTGTGTGTGACGCCAAAGCTTTTAAATCTCTTAAACCAAATTCGGTTTTCAGATTGCTGTTAACCGCATAGCAATAAAGGTTTTTGTAAAAGTGAATTTTCCCGGCATTCTCAAATACCGTTTCGGTACTTTTGGAGAGTTGCTCTTTTCTGAAAGCCGTATACTCCTTTTTAATATTTTTGGTCAGTATATCTTCGTAAGACAAATTAAACCCTCATTTCTTATCGCAGTTTACATCTGTGATAGGTAATGCGCCCATTTCCTCACCAACATCTGCAAGGCGGTTTATCGCCTTAATAAGCGCCGGCAACTGATGTTCAAAAAAGATTTGTCCGTATTTTGTTTCGTGAAATTGTAATCCCATATTTAATATTCCTTTCAATTTTAAATGCTTTTTAATATTATCGTCATAGTGTGTTTTAAAGCCACATTAGCTAAGAGCCGGAGCAAGGGCAAAATACCCTTGCCCCCGTACTTTATGCCGCTTTATCCGTAGGCAAAGTGCGTGCTTTGCCTGCCGAATATTTGCCCTCGGTTATTTTGTGCAAAATTTCTCTGCACCTTTCCTCGTTCCCGCAGCCCGCAACCATAGTAACGCGTTCGGGTCCGCTGCCGACATATACGCTTATACAGCCGTCAAATATTTGCAGCAGAATATCCTCACGCTTGGCGCAGGCAGAAACAAGGGCGAAAAAAGAAGACATTTTTTCCATAAACAATCACTCCTTACGCCGCCTCAAGCAGGTCTTTCATAAGAACATCAACAAGCCGTATTCCTCTCAGCTCTCCGCCGTGAATAAGAATGTTGTTTTCGTCAAGCTCGGCAAATTCCTCAAGGCGTAACACCTTGCTTGTTTCCGCTAAAGATTTATCCTCTTCGCTTAACCGCTTCTTTATTACCTTTTGCCATTCTCTTAAAAACGGTTCGGCTGTAATAATATCTTCATTGTTGCGGTCATAGAGAGTTCGTTTTTGGCGGATAGTGCCGCCGGGTTCCACCTCTAAAGTATAGTAGGAGACATCCGGCTCATTTGTACGGCGCAAAAACAGAATATAGCTTTCCCTGCGCTCTATGCGGTCAAGGTATCTGTCCTGTTCGGCAACGCAGTGGTGAAGATTTCTGCCCTCTGCAAGCACATCCTCAACACAGCTCGGAGCAATAACGGAAAATGTTTCCCCGGCATATTCGTACTTAGCCTTAACATATGAAAATACATCGGGCAAAAGGGGATAAGACTTTATTATCTCGTTTGCACGCTCGTGAAGATCCTTGCGCTGCAGCAGATTTACAAGCTCGGCGTGTCTCTGCCGTAATCTGCCTACCCGGTATATAATGGCGTCGCTTGTATCCATATTTAATTTTACCGCCATTGCAAGATAATCCTTCCATAAATCCATAACCTCATTACAGGTCATATTAAGCGCGTTCATCTGTTTGTTAATATAGTTGAATATCTGTACCGCACTCATTCTGTCAGATATAAATGACAGGTCATTCGGCATCAGATTATGCCCTATAAACCATTTCTTTAGGTAACGGGATAAAAAGACATTTTGCCCTTTTTCATATTGCAGCCAGCTTAAATACTTAAAACCGCCGCTTGTTTCCTTTAGCTCTTTAAGCCTTACGGTATCTATGCAAAGAATTTTTTTAAGGCTGCTGCCGCCCGGGTTAATGCGATGCCGAATATTAAAGCTCTTACCGTTTAATAACTCCTCGGCAAGCTCTGTAAACCCTGCCTTAATAAGCTTTTCAATATACGGCGTTTCTTTAACATGCATTAAAAATACTTCCGGGTCAATTTTACCTTTATATTTATACCATTCGTTAAGCGCGGTACATTTCAGCTCTTTTTCGGAAAGTTTCCTTAATGTCTTTTCATATATTCTTCCGTTCACGGCATAATATTGGCTGCCGCATAACCTGCCGCCTATCCAGCGAAATGCCCGACGCTTGAAATCCCCGTAAAAGTATGCCCGCAGCGGCATACCTGCGTCATTGCATACAATTCTTCTGATTTCATAATAATGAAACTGCGGAGCAAAAGGCAAGCCTCGATGATATACTCTGTACGAATGAAATTCCCTTATCATAAGCCCGTCCTTGCAGCGCTGAAAAATATATGACGGATGCTCCTGTGTTACGAAATAGCCGAATCGCCCGAGAGATTTAAAGGTTATTTCCTTATGGCAGACAGGGCAGATACCCTTTGAATTGTAATGGGGTTTTTCAACCGAAACCGTATTTTCACAATATGTGCAATAGCCTTCTGTATACTTTTTGCGCGAATAATTGTAAAAAACAAAGTGTTCGTCGGTAGCCTCTTTGTCTAACCATTTTTCAAAATCCTTCGGCAGCTGCTTTGGGGTTTGCTTTAAATCCTCATCCCACGGGTCGGTTACCTTTCTGTGCCTTTTTTCAAGATTTTCCGCCATAACATCATCCTGATAACAAACAAGTATATTTGCGCCGCTTTTATCGGTCTTAAAATACTTTTTCAGTATTTTATTTGATTCGCGCGGGACATATACGGCATGACGGTTAAACCAACCATCGGGCCAATAGAGGTTGCGGAGCGAGGCGGTAAGCCACTTTTCTTTCTCGTGACTGTAAGTGATATACTTTTTATTTTTCCTATCGAAATATATATCGTATATCGGTTTTGTGCCGCCGTACCGCATTGCCTCGGTCATAAAAAAGGATACCTTTAAAACGCCTTTTTTGGTGCAGCACCTAAGATATGACCAATTTGTATATTTATTTACCCTGAAATCTTTCGGTTTATCTGCTTTGGCTCTGCGGAGCATATACGGAGTAGCCCGGAGCTTCGGCATTTTAAGCAATTCTTTTTTTCTCATCTTCCGTTTTCTCGCTTTCCTCTAAATTGACATTATACAGTCGGTTCGGCATAATTCTTTTCCCGTCAACCTTAGCTAATGCTATTTGAATAATCCTTTTGCTGTTCGGTTCTTCCTTTGCAAAGCAAAGATAATCTCCTTTTTCACCCGAAGCAACGGGATCTTTGCCGCGCACTATTACATAACCGTTACGGGATTTGCCGATTTCCTTTTCCACTTGGCTGCTGTTTGCCCTGAACGGGTGGTCGTTTATATATGCGAGAGAATGTAACAGTAAATCTTTCAGCGTCAGACGCTTTAATATCGTTAAATGCGTACAGGAAATTTTACTGTCGCGTTCATCCTCGTCTATATCTCCGCCTGCGTCAACAATATAATATTCCGAATTTTTTATATTCGGATAATAGTTAAAGCAGTCAAGGGGATTTTCGGCGCAATGAAAGCCGTTCTTTGCGCAATTTGCTTTTTCGGTCACATTAAGCCCCGGATTAAACTGATAGTCTCTGCATATCAGTCCCTTATCAAAGCCTTTATAAGCTAACATACAAATCCTCCTAAAATAAAGAAAGCTGGTTGGTGTTTTCCGACTTTTCCTTCTCTTTGGGCGGTGGAGTCTCTTTCTTTTTTGCAGCAGACTTTTTAGCGGTTTTTGAAGTATAAGCCGGTGTGTATGTTTTCGGTTCAAACTTTTCCTCGTCCGCATAATCTACTTCAATTTTGGTTGAACGATAGTATTCCTCAGCCCAATCGTAGCAGAGATCGTCCGGAATGTCTATGCCTATAACGCCGTTTCCGTCCGGCTTTTCACCCGTAAGCTTCATATCTTCTTCAAGGTATTCCCGCGCTTTAATGTTTATATACTTAAAGCAGTTTGCAACGCTCTTTTTAGGATGAAGAATATTGCGGGAAAGGTTTTCGTTTTTCCTGCTCAATTCGATTATATAAGCGGCAACGCTTTCTTTCATATTGCGGCGGGTAATCCTTTCAACCCCCGTCGCTATATTGTTTTCAGCCTGCTTTAATAATTCATCCGTGGAAAGCATTGTGTTCATTTCCCATTCGATCTGAATTTCTTCATCGCGAGCCGCCTTTTTAGCGTCAAATTCCGCCTTTCGCTTGGCTTCTTCCGCTTCAAAGGCTTTTTTTCTTTCAGCCTCGGTTTGCTCGGCTGTTTTTTCGGTGACTTCTGTTTTATTATTGGCATCCATTTTTATGCTCCTTTTTAAAATTTGAAACGCGGTACGGGAAAGCCCCATACCGCGCCTTTTAATAAAAACCCTTAATTTTTGCTTTTTCCGCCGCAAATGCAACGGGATAAAAACCCTCTTCATTACAGTAAAAGAATCGGCTGCCTTTTTCGCTGTACAGCTCAATAACATCAGACGGAGCTACGGCTCGCCCGGCGTAACCGTCAGGCAGCTTTAAGCCGTATTTTTCCCGTATGTAATTAAAGCAGGTAAAATCGTCGTCAAAATAGGCAACCTCACTATCGCTCACAAGACAGTATTCTTCCGCCGGAGGTTCTGTAAAGCCAGCTTCAAGCAGCTTTTCAATACCCGCAAAGGCGTAGCTTCTGACAGCCGCGCCGCTTATATCCAACTGGTAAATACGGTAGCCTTGTCTTTTATCTGTTTCGGGCTTTTGTATAATCTTTTCACTGCCCTCCGGTCGCTTTAAAGCTATAATAAGGTCGTCTATACCGTTGTAATTCGGGTTCCAACAGGCAATTTCACATTTCATACCGCACTCTGCCGCCGTTTGCCGCACGCGTACTGCGCCGGCTGCCACATTTTTGTTTCGGAATTTATCAATGTCTAAGGCGTCAATAACGGTTCTTGTGCCGCATGGCGCTAAACTCTGCAATAATTCTTCAAGACCCGCTGCCGCGTTTGCCGAAGCCAGTGCGATAAAGGTTTTACCCGACAAAGCGTGTGCAATATATGACTTTAAATACCCCTCGGTAATATATATCCGCCCGGCATTTCTGTCGCCTAAAAACTGTATGGGGCTGCCGGGGCCTGTGCCGTATGGCTTACTTGATGAAGAAAACCATATGTATTTAGCGCCCGGCTTATCCGAACCCCCGTTTTTAAGCGGAGTATCAAGCCGAATTTGCAGATCGTGTATCATACCGTCAATTTCTCTTATGGGTATTAAAATTCCGTTTGTATATGAGCAGAACATTACCGTCCATACGCCGTTTCTTTTGTAAAACCCCGGCACGCCCTCTACGGTGAAGCCGTTTTTAATAAGCGTCCTTGCTAATTTCTCGCACATATAAAACGGTGGCGTGCTTTTAAAGCCTATTTTGTCTATCTGACTGTCGGTAAGACATCTCACATTTTTCAAGTGCTCTCGGTGCTTATCGCTCAGTTTAAGCAAGCCGAGCAATGCCGAGAGTGTTCGGTTAATAACGGGAGCTTCCGCGCGTTTTACAGTCGGAGCAGCTTTGTACACCTTTGTTTTACAGTGGTCAAAATCGGTGTTCGTTTCAAGACGAAGCAGTAATTCATCGCAAATTCTTCTGTAAGCCTCCGAATTTGAAATGTTGCCGTTTAATTTGCTGTATAACGCCAGCATACCGCCTTTTTCTCCGCAGTAATTACATCGCCAGGTGTTGTTTTCGTAGTTTATTTTAAGCTTGCCGCGGTCGTCTCCGCAAAAAGGGCAATCGGTATATACGCCGTTTGCCACCGGTCTGCGAATCTTTATGGGCAGCAGGCTTGCCACCTGTTCAATGTCGAACGGAAAATCCCCGGTTGACCCCATATTTTAACCTCATTTCATTGAATCAAGAATAAGCTTTGTTGCGGCGCGGAGAATGTTATCCTCGGTCGGGTATTTTTCAATAATCATTTCCAATACCTTAACGGGGCGGCGTTCGGCTAAGGTTCCCACCTTCCAGCCGTTATACGGTCCGCCGTCAATAACATAATTCTTCGCGTCCTCTAAAGTCATCACAGCGCATATTTCGTCAATCGGCGTAGTCTTGTCATAGGAAACAGGAGTCGGCTCATCTTCGGCTGCCGCTTGCTGCTCTATTACTTCGCCCGTTTGCTCGTCTACCTTAATGCTGCCGCTTTCAATATTGTTTACCACCGTCAGCAGCGGGTCTGTAACGGGCGGAGCTTCTTCTGTTTCCGCCTTTGCAGGTGCGGCTTCGGGTTCTGCTTTCACAGCCTCCGTTTTTATCTCTGCCTTGACGGGTTCTTCCGCTTTTTCGGGCTTTACTTCTTTCGCAGGCTGTTTAGGCTTTTCGGCTTTCTTGGTAACCGCCTTTTCCTCGGCTTTTACGCCAGAGGGATTGACGGAAATAAACTGTAAGCCGAAGCCTGCGTCCGAGAGCGCTTTTTCCATAGCGTCGTGCTGGGCTTTCGCCACGGACACCTTGTCCTCGGCATCAACCCCCGAAATAATACAGTTTGCCGCAGGCTCACTGTCGGCGCGGTCAAAATATACCCTTGCCTCAACCGCGGCAATTTTCTCCGATAGATTTTTAATAAATATACGGATCTTGCCGTTGGGGTGTCTGAGTCTGAACCAAAGCTTTTGGTAGGGCAGATCAAGTACCGCCCCGTTTTCGGTGCTGCGGACATATTTTAACGGGTCAAAGCCCTTTACGCGGTTAAGACCCGCGGCTGTGCTTTCGGCGTTGTAAACAACGGCGCTGTTGTCTGATTTCATTTGATTTTTTCTCCTTTCAGAATTAAAGACGGGAATAAGTAAGCTTTTTCTTCGGCTTATCCCGCTTTTTTCATTTTAATGTCGTATACCTTTTTGTAATTTCCTATGCGTTCGGCTAAAGCCGTATTGCGGTTTCCGGTTTCGTTACGGTGAATAGCCATGCAAAGCATACCGGGCTGTCCCACAAGGATAACGCGGTGCTTTGCTCGGGTAATTCCCGTATAAACGAGGTTTCTGTTCAGCATATTGTAGTGGCTTTTTATAATCGGCATTATAACAATGTCGTACTCCGAACCCATTGCCTTATGAACGGTTGTAGCGTAGGCTAATTCAATATTTTTCATATCCTCAAGCGTGTATTCGGCTTTGCGATCGGCGGAAAACTCAATCGTAATAACGGCTTTGTTGTCCTTATCCGTGCCTATATCGCGTATAAAGCCTATATCTCCGTTGGAAGCCTTGCTGTTGTTCTTGTTTTGCATAACCTTATCTCCTACGCGGAAATAATCAGCGCCTATTCTAAGGTCGGGCAAGCCGCCTTTATACGGATTAACAATCTCGCGAATGGCAAGATTCAATTCGTTTGCCGCGGCCGCACCTTTTTTACGGTAAGGGGAAAGTATCTGAACATTCTCTATACCGTATTTTTCCGTAAGGTCGCAAAAGGCTCTTTTAATAATATCCGCCGCCTGATCCTGCGTTTGGCATTTGTAAAAACAAAAGTCGTCTCCGTAGGATAATTTGGTTTGGTCGTTATTTATAGCCCTTGCATTAAGCGCTATTCTGCTGCCGTCCTTTTGGCGGAATATTTTATCCAGCACGGTAACGGGAATAAGTCCGCTGTTTATAAGCTGACGGAATACATCGCCAGCACCCACGCTTTGCAGCTGATCGGGGTCGCCTACAAGAACAATCTTTGTATTATTACCGATTCTCATAAAAAACTGCCGCGCAAGCCACATATCTATCATGGAGCTTTCGTCCACAATAATAAGTCCGGCGCCGATAGGTTCAAATTTCTTATCCTTTTTAAAATATCCGTCCTCGTTTTGAAGTCCCAGCATACTGTGAAGCGTTGAGGCGTCGGTTTCGCCGGTGCTTTCCGCCATTCGTCTGCTCGCTCTGCCCGTAGGCGCGGCAAGCTTGATTTTTTCCTTTGGGTAAAGCGCCTTATATACCTCAATAATGGCTTTCAAAACGGTAGTCTTACCTGTACCCGGAGAACCCGTGATAATTGAAAGATTACTGCTGAACGCCATATATACCGCCTCGCTTTGCTTATCTGAAAGCGCTATGCCGAGGTTTTTCCGCACATGCTCAAGAATAGCCGAAATATCTATTTTTTTAGGAGGCATAGCTAAAAGCCTTCCTATTCTTTCGGCTGTCTCGTTTTCCAAAACAAAGCTTTTGGTGCTGTATATCCGCCCCTCGTTCGATACTATATCGCCCTTTAAAATCATATTGTCAATTACCGAATCAATTTCGGCGGTCTTGACAAGCAGATCTGTTGAGGGCAGCGCCTCGTTCAGCATTTCGGCGGTTGTCTGCACTAAGGTTCTTTCGTCAATAAAAAGGTGACCGTTATCCTGCTTTTGCGTTTCCAGTGCGGTAATAACCGCGCCGCGTATGCGCATAGGGGAGTTAAGCGGCGTATCACCCTTTTTAACTATTGCGTCAACACGCTTAAAGCCGAAGCCCGGAATATTGCAAAGCTCATAGGGGTTATCTGTCAGAATATCTATGCTTTTCGCTCCGAAATAATTGTAGATATGCGTTGCCGCCGTGACGCTTATGTTAAAAGGGGACAGCAGCATCATAAGACTTCTTACCGAATAGCTCTCGTTGAAGGTTCTTTTTATATCCTCCAGCTTCTGCTCGGATATTCCCTTTATTTCAAGCAGCTTTTCGGGGCTGTTTTCAATAATGTTAAGGGTATCCGCACCGAAACGTTTTATAATATCGTCGGCGGTTTTTTCGCCTATACCTTTTACAAGGCAGGAGGATAGGTAGCCCTTCAAGCCCTCGTCCGTGTACGGTACTATTTCTTCACAGTCTTCAACGCTTAACTGCGTGCCGTATTTGCCCGTTTGCCATTCGCCATCTAAAATCATGGAGATTTTATCTGTTTGCGGCAAATTATACCCTTTAGCGATAAAGCGAATAAAATCGTCCCTGCCGTTTGCGGCTTTTCGCGCTTTGTCGGGTACGGTATTATCCCGCGTTCTTACGCGTATTACCGAGTGCTTGTCTGCGGGGTTATAAAAAAGTGTGCTTTCATATACGCAGGAGTAGCTCACGCTTTATAACCTCCCGCTCACGTTTTCTTTTCATAACAAAACTCCTTTATAAAAAAATCAAGCCGCAGTATTCTGCGACCTTTTAACATAAAACCTGCGAGTTTCAGATAGGGTTACAAACTTATCATAGATATTCGGGTACTGCTCTTTCAGTCTGAACAGGTTATCCTTGTCTATGGTAGGCTTGAAGGTTGAATTGTATTCCACGGTGTAATCGGTGTCACCCACGGTACAGCCCGCGTTACGGTTTTTTCCCATAACATCGAGAATACAGCCCTTTATCCTTTTAAGCTCGCTGTCGATTCTGTTTTCCTCTGATTTTACTTTTTTCTTTTCCTCCTGCAATTCAAGGTATCTCTGCACATCCGCCGAGATTTTAATACCGAGTAATGATTCGGGTATCGCCGCGCCGGATGCTCCGGGATGTTTTTTTATGCTTTCAAGTACCAAATCCCCGTCCTCACTGTAGGGCGGCGGTACTTTTTTCAGCACATTGTTCACCCAGAAATCTTCCTCAAACGCGATTATCAGTTCCTCGTAGTTTAAATCCCGTTCGATACTGCGAATAATAACCTCATTTTCGGTATTCCCGTAAAGGCAGCAGAAATATACCTTGTCGATATTGGTAACAGCCATATAATGCCGCCCCTGTATTTCATAATTCACCGGAACGCTTTCCTTGCCGTCAAGCCACCAGTTATCCTTTGCGTTGTAATTGGTGGTTTTAATTTCAAGAATAGCGGTTTTGTTTTCCGGCAGAGTTACGAAATAATCCACATCGGCTAACATATACGTGTGATTCGGGTGGTAAAACATTTTCTTTACCTGATAAACAGGGAAGCCGGTCTTTTTACTGAATATTTCAGCGACCAAATCCTCAAGCAAATGCCCTATTTTCTTTTGCACCCAGTTATCCTCGTTGTCGCCGGCTGTTACTATATTCAGCTTTTCGTAATAAAGGTCTCTTGCCGTTGAGTAGGGTGATACCCCTATTACAGCCGCCGCGTCGCTGCCGCCGATTCCTTTTCGCCGCCAGTCGAGCCATTCATCCCTTGTAAGGTTACTTGTATCTACAAGAACTGACGGGGTGTAATTTCCGTTCGGCATATTTTAAGCCTCTTTACATCGGCAGCGCAAAACAGGTGCACGCCGGTAATATATTATTTTTCGGTGCTTTGCACGCTTTCGTGCCTCCTTTCTTTTCATTTGCTCTCTGATCCTTGCAGGGCGTGTGTGCCTGCGGTTAGAACGCATACGGTTTCTTTTGCTCATTGGTTTTCCGCCTTTCAATTTATTCCAATCACCTTGCGGTGTTTTGGGTAAAATAAAAAAAGCGGGAATGACCGCTGTATATATAATACAGTCAAATGCCATTCCCGCATAGGAAAAAATCCTTTTTTACTTAAAAAAAGACAGCAATAAACCGCATAAAGCGATAATACCACTGTCATTTAATACAAACTCAACAAAGGTGTGCGATGTGATATTAAAAAATATCCCTTGCCCGTAAGGACTTGCACAAAAATCAATTACAAAAGTATATTACCACAATATATTGTGGTTGTCAAGGCTTGAATTACCTTATTTATGTTGCGATGACTTGTTTTACTTTTCTCTCTTATTATTTTTGAAGCAAACAACATATTCTATTACAATGTTCATTCAAATAACAAGCCTCGCAAATAATTTCAGAAATTTCTTGTTCCAACAAGTCATTATCCGAAGGTAATTCATATGATTCAATTCTTTTTATCTGCTCGGGGTTTCTTAAGGCAAAGTCTATTTGTTTCCCATTGCTCTTTTTTATATAACGATATACTTCAGCAAAGAAAGTAACACACTCATCTTTGTTGTACTCCTCAAATCCCGAAATATTCATCCAGACATGATCTTCTTTTCCTTCGAAACAGACGCCATCCGGATACATCCCATTGACTAATATGCGCCGGAAACAGATATTATCTTTTGTTTTTCTTTCAATACTACCCTTAAAATTCAATGGTATATTATAATAACAGGTAGCGAACCATCCTCTTGTTTTATGAAAAGATTTAATTTGTACATCAATGTATTCATCATAAGTGAATTTTTCCGCGCCTACAATATCACGGAAACCATCAGGACTAAAATCAATTATCCCATCGTATGTACTTACCATTATATTTTGCCCATAGTATGTTTCAAACAGTTCTTTTTCTTCCGGATACTTTTGTACCAAAGAGGCCGCTTTTTTCAATCGGATTTTGCGTTCCTTTGTGTATTTCTTTTCTTGCGCTTGTTCCGCATTATCAATTTCTGCTTCAATGTAGTTGATTTCATCAGATGTCAGCAGAGGTAATAAAATATCCTTGTTGTCATAATCTCCGTTTAATAAACGTTGTTTAAATCTGGTAAGGATATCTCTTATCATTGTTTCGGAAAGAAACCGAGCATTTTCGATGGAGCAACTGTGGTAACAACCGGTGTTTATATTGCCTTGTTCAGTACCATATAAGACGGCTGTATTCCACGGACATAAATAATGTTCTTTTTGTATCAGACGTCCGCGTTTTAAGCCTTCTTCAAATTCGGGGAAAACCTTTGGATTGCCGCATCCTTCGTAATCGTCTACCCAAAAACCTGATGGACCTTGTGCTGCATTTTGAATCATTGTATCCAATGCATCAAGTGTTGCTTTTTTAGCTTCGTTGTTTTTCATATTTACAACCTCCGTTAATAAGTGCTGCCAATAGCAGCCTGACATGCTAACAAAGGCTAATTGCAAACCTATATAAGATACAAATATATTATATCTTAAAAATTTCCTCTTTTCAATAACATAAGCAAAAATTTTGAATTTTTTTCTATTATGTATTTTAAAGTGAAGAAAAAACAGAATATTTCCCGTTTTTATAATTGTACGGATTAAAAACCGATTATGTACCTTGAAAACTTAACAGTCTAACTCCGATACATTCCTTGTCGAACAGCGGCTATCCATCTGTTAAAGCGAGCAGAGCCAAGAGCACTTAAATTCGGGTGGCAACCGAATTACGCGATTACTCGGCAAGGGTATAATGGTACTTCCGTAACTCGCGGTCCGGCTATAATGAAAGCGGGAAGGTGAAATTCCTATGGATCTGTTTGCCGCAGACATCGGAGCGACAATAAAACTTGTATACAAAACTTTTAAATGGCAATAATTAGAATGAAAGGAGAAAATATGCGTAACACAAATAATGATGATTTAGTGCAAATGCCGTTAAAGGATATAAGCACTGTTAAAATTGATACTACAAAGCCGTGCGATGAGAGAATAAGGAGTTATGTTGAGCAGATAGGAAATCCTTATCGCTATATTGACAAGGGAGTAATTGTGGAAATTGAGTACGCAGATACAAATATAAGTCTGCACGACCGACTTCTTTCATATGCGACCAATATTGATAAAGGCACAGGAAATTGGTGGTAATACCGGATAAGCTATTGACAATTTATCAGATCTGAGGCATACTTTATATAAGGTCAATGACGGCGGCATACACGGCTGTCGGAACAAATACCGGAAACAAATTTCCTGATTTTATTTCGGAGGTTTGTTTTCTTATTATGAACACAAAATATACAGCGGCAAACGCTGATAAAAATGAATATTTTGCTGTTGCTTATTATCGGCTTTCAAAGGATGACAAGGCGAAATCCGAAAGTGACAGTATTGCAAATCAACGGAAGCTTATTTCTTCCTATGTAGATTCACATTCAAATATCAAGCTGGTTGAGGAGCATTATGACGATGGATATACCGGAACGAACTTTGATCGTCCCGGTTTTCGTGCTGTTATGGCGGCAATTAAGGAAAGAAATGTTAATTGCGTTATAGTTAAGGATCTTTCGAGACTCGGAAGAGAATATATCGAAATGGGAAGATATATCGAGACGGTTTTCCCGTCTTTAGGCGTGCGGTTTATAGCAATAAACGACGATGTAGACAGTAGCCAAAGCAACGATTCCGACGATATAATAATTCCCATAAAAAACATAATGAACGAAAGCTATTGCCGCGAGCTTTCAAAAAAACTTCGTAAACAGTTTCAGATTCAGCGCGCAAACGGGGAATTTTTGGGCGCTTTCGCAAGCTACGGCTATTTAAAGTCGCCCGATAATAAGCATAAAATTATTATCGACGAATATGCTGCCGAAATTGTGCGCGGAATATTTTTATTGAAAATAAGAGGGTACAGCGGGCAGGGTATAGCCGATTTTTTGAATAAAGAGCAAATACTGCCGCCCGCCGAATATAAAAAGAGCATCGGACTTAATTACAAAAGCGGGTTTAAAGGTCTTTCAAAAGCAAAATGGAGTGCGGTTACGGTAGGGAGGATCTTGCAAAATCCGATTTATATAGGCACGCTTATTCAGGGCAAGCGCGGAACTCCGAATTATAAAATTAAAAAAATGCGCGTTCGGGATGAGGATGATTGGTCGGTGGTTAAAAATAATCATCCGCCGATTATCGACGAAACGATATTCTCGGTGGTAGGGCGTATGCTTGCAAGAGACACAAGGAAATCTCCCAATGATGAAACGGTCAGCCCGTTATCGGGTGTGCTTTTTTGCGGCGACTGCGAAAGAACAATGGCGCAGCGCTCGGTGACGCGCGGCAATAAGAAATTTTACTATTATATATGTTCCACGTACAAGTACCGAAAAAGCTGTTCATCACATAATTTTGAGCAAAAAAAGTTAGAAAAAATAATTTTAAACGCTATTACAAATCAAATAAATTTAGTTATTGAAATAAACGAAATGCTTAAAGAAATAGGGGAGAGCAGTCTCGCCAAAATAAAGATAAAGCGTTTTGATATGATGATAGCTCAGAAAAATTCGGAATCGGACAGATATAACGGTATGCGCGCCAAATTATACGAAGCATTGAACGGCGGTCTTATAGACCGCGACGAGTACGAAGCAATGCGCGCAAAATATTCAAAGCTGATTTATGATACCGAGCAGTCTGTTGAAAATCTTAAAAGGGAGCGTTCGGAATTTATTTCGGATACGGCGGATAACAATGCATGGATAAATGAATTTATCAGGTTTAACGGTGCTAAGGAGCTTACAAGAGAGCTTGTTGTAACATTTATTGACCGAATTTATATTTACGAAAATAAGCGGATTAAAATTGATTTCAATTACCGCAACGAGCTGTCAAATATGCAGGAATTATTAGAACAAAAAGCAAAGGAGGCAATAAAGGATGGCGCGTAAATCAAAATATGTATCCGTATTAAATGAAACGGATAAAAGCGCTGCGGTGTATCGCTGCGGAATTTATTGCCGCCTTTCCGACGAAGACGGGGACAACACAGAGTATAACTCTATCGGTAATCAGGAAAAGATAGCAATGCACTTTTTAAAGGCGCACCCCGATATTGAGGCGGTAGATATATATTCCGATAACGGCTTTACCGGAATGAACTTCAGCCGACCCGGATTCAGGCGTATGCTTTCCGATATTCGTGACGGCGTTATCAACTGCGTAATTGTCAAGGATATTTCACGGTTAGGCAGACATTTTGTTTTAACAAGCGAGCTTGCGGAAAAAATACTGCCTGAAATGAATGTGCGTCTTATAAGCATTAACGACGGTTACGACAGCATAAAAAAGGACGCCGATTTATCAAGTCTTACTTTGCCTTTAAAAATGGTAATGAACGATTATTATGTTAAGGATATTTCCAAAAAAATCAAGGCAAGTATAGGGGCTAAAATGAAAAACGGTGATTTTTTGCCTGCAAGCGGGAGTATTCCTTACGGGTATTTGCGCAATTCCGAAAAAAACACCTTTGATATTGATACGGAAACCGCGCCGACGGTTAAAAGAATTTTTGAAATGCGGGCGGCGGGCATAAGTATAAATGCAATTTGCAAGGAATTAAATAAGGACGGTATTTTCTCCCCGGGAAAATTGAGATATGAGCGCAAAATGACGGACAACCCTAAATTCGCAAACGCTTTATGGTCGCGAAAGACCGTAAGAAAAATTTTAAGCGATCCAGTATATTTGGGAAACAGAATACACGGAAAAATCGGGCGCGAAAGGGTTGGTCTTGATAAAAGCCCCCGCCCTGACAGTGAATGGATAACCGTTAAAAAAGCACATCCGGCTATTATATCAAACGAGCTTTTTGAAAAGGTTCGGAATATAATTTCGGAGGAAAAGGAGTCCCGAAATATGCACGATGCGGCGACCGAAATCGGGTGGGACAGCAGAGATATTTTCAGAAATAGAATTTTTTGCGCCGATTGCGGCTCGGTAATGAGCGGAATGAAGGGCTGCGCAAGAAAGGGCGGAAAGGCTAAAAGCTGGATATATTATGACTGTAATTCTTACAGAGAGTCGCAGCGGCTTTTGTGCTCGTGCCATTATATAAATCAAAATACCGTAATGAGCGTATTGAAAAATGCTCTTGATAAGCAGCTGCAAATAGCCGTAAATGCCGAAAGGCTGATTTCCGATATTACTGCCCACCGTATAACCTTGCCGTTTTATACAGACGCCGAAAAAAAGCAAAAGGAGCTTGCCGCTCAAAGAAAGAATTTGGAGCTGAAAACAGAGCAACTGCTGTTAGACCTCACAGACGGGCTTATAGACCGCGAGGAATATATGCTTATGAAGAAAAGGTATTCGGATATGCGGGCCGAATTATCGGCGGAAGAAAAAAACGCCGCGGAGAGAATTAAAGAGTTTAAAAACACTGTTGAAAAAGCCGAGAGCCGGTTAAAGGCTTTAAGAAACTATAACGGACTGTCGGAATTAGACCGCGAAACGGTTGATTTGTTGGTAAATAAAATTTATGTTTCGGGGGACGGAAATATAAAGATAGTATTAAACTTTGAAGATCCGTGCCGTCAGCTTAAAAAATATATTGAAAAAGCGGGGTGATAGAAAATGCGGCTTGACGAAAGGCAGAATATCTATTATCTTCGACTTTCCAGAGAAGACGGAGATGTTGAAAGCGGAAGCGAGGCGGAAAGCAACAGTATAAGCTCGCAAAGAGTGTGTATTCGGCGTTATATTGAGGAAAACGGTATGAATTGCGAGGATTTTACCGAGGTATCCGACGACGGTTATTCGGGAACGAATATGCACAGACCCGGTATTCAAAAAATACTTAAAATGGCAGAATCGGGGAATGTCAAAACAATAATTGTCCGCGATCTTTCCCGCTTTGCAAGAAATTATCTTGAGGCGGGGCATTATCTTGAATTTATATTTCCAATGTACGGCGTGCGGTTTATTTCCGTAAACGATGGGTATGACAGCCTTTTGACAGGCGAGACCACGGGCGGTTTTGGGCTTGCGATTCACAACCTTATAAATCAAATGTACAGTATGGATATTTCGCGGAAAATAAAAAGCGCGGTTGATATGAAAAAACTGAACGGGGAATATGTATACGGCACGGCGCCTTACGGCTATAAAAAGGGCGAGAAAAAGAATACTATTGTGCCCGATAAAGAGGCAGCCCCCGTTGTGAAAAATATTTTTGAGTGGGCGGCCTCGGGTATGACCGTTACATGCATAGCCCGAAAATTAAACGCTATGAATGTTGTGACGCCCTCGGTATACCTTGCGAATGTGCGGGGAAAATATAAAACCCGCTCCTTTTGGACCTTTGATTCCGTTCGCAATATTTTAGAAAACAGAATATATACGGGCGACACCGTTCCCTTTAAATCGCATGTTATAAAGGTCGGCAGCAACCGTGTGAAACAAATTCCGACAGAACTGCAAACGGTAATTCCGAACACGCACGAGCCTATTATAACAAGGGATTTATTTTACTTGGCGCAAACGGTAAAAAGGTCGGTTCATAAAAATAAATCTGAGCCGCGGAAAAATTTATTTACCTCTCTTTTGGTGTGCGGCTGCTGCGGAAACCGCCTTTCAAAGGGCAAAGCACAAAATAAATACTGGCGGTGCGCAAATTCAAGATACACAACCGAAACGGATTGTAAAAATGTTAAAATTGAGGAATCTGCTTTAAAAAATATTATTTTGAGAGCTGTAACCATGCAATGCAAAATGCTTGACATAAGACTGACAAAAATTAAAAAAGAGAGCAGCTCTGTCGGGTCGGATGAATACTTTTTAAAAAAGGAAATATCCTCATACCGCAGTAAAATAGAGCAAGCAAAGGATGCGAAAATCCGTTTATACGAAGATTATGCGGACGGCATTTTGAATGTTGAGGATTATAAAAGCCAAAAAAACGAGCTTTTAAGGAGCACTGACGATTTACAGCTTAAACTGAAAACAGCCGAATGCAGGCTCGCCGAAATAGGGGAAAGGTTAAAACAAAACGCTGTTCGGATATCCGAGAGTGAGGCATTCTCAAAGTATTCCGAAATCACCGATTTAACGCCCGAACTTGCAAAAGAGCTGATTGACGGCATTATTGTCTTTCCGAACGGCACGGTGAGAATTAAATGGAATTTTGCGGATGAAACGGCAAATATTATTGAGATGCAGCCTGTTTCCGAAAATAAAGCCGTATAGTCTTGTATTTATCTTGACAAATTTGAAATTTTATGAAAATATGCAATCAAATGCAGATTTTCATAAACAAGCAAGTGCCTTATTCCAATTATGAACTGAAAAGTCTGATAATTTTAAATACGGCAAAGAAAAGCACTCTGAGGGGTGCTTTTCTTATTCTAACGGCTGTTGATATTTCACGGTTTGTCTTATTAAATTGTTGTCCCAAATACAACACAAAATATATATAGGAGTGTGTTATAATTGGGACAACACTTAAATTTCGTCAAACCCGCATAAATAAAGGGTTTACACGCATTTTCAGGGTGCGGTTGTCCCAAATATAACATAAATTTGAGCCGTTGGCTTAATATTTCAAATTTTGCAAAAATGCCCGCAAACCCGCATAAATAAAGGATTTTTTAAAAATTCAAAAAAATTGTTGTTCCATACTTGACACACTCGTGAGCGGCAGCCCTATTTTGCAAAACGGAAAGCTTATAGGCGCGGTGACACACGTTTTAATAGACGACCCGACGACGGGTTACGCTATTTTCGCAGAAAATATGCTGAAAGAGGCGGAAAACACCACCGGAAATACAAGGCAGAAAAAGGCGTCCTGATAAATAAAATCAATAATGAATATATTATCTTTCCTTACAAATAATAACAACACGATTAAAAAAAGGAGATTTTAATATATGAAAGCCACAGGAATTGTAAGAAGAATTGATGATTGCGGTATAATAACACAAAGAGGATTATGCCGCATAAACACTGGGGTTTTGCTGATTTTGTCCAAGAATTAGATTCGAGGCCCGGGCATAATTCGACTTTAATATGCCCGAAAGGAGGAGCAAATTTATAAGCAGCCGAGCAAAACATATTTAATAACCTGTCACACAGAAAAGCCGAATGAGCACTGAAACTCATTCGGCTTTTCCCATTTCACGAGGAGGATAAGGATGAAAAAACAAGGTGTACTGATTTATGATGATGTAATCGGTCGGATGGACATTCGCTTCGGGCCGCTGGATTACTACGGCGGCCTTCACTGCGGAGAACGGTTGGAGGTGCTGCTTGACGGAGAGTGGATCCCGACGAGAATCGAACTCGGTGAGTTCTGGTATCTCAAAGGCGTGAAGCTGATCAAGCTAAACGGACTGATCGTAAGAATCGAAGACTGATACTATGTGACGACGGAATGGTCGTCTTTTTTATTATTCCAAGGAAGGAGGCGCTGATGTTGAAATGCTTGATGAAGTATGAATGGGTAAAGCTCCGAAGAGATACCCTGCCGGCCGGCAAAGGTATTATGGGTGCCTGGGCAAAGATTGCCGCCAGAGCTGCATTTCGCAAGGGACACGCCTTCTATTGTGGCCATAAGAACGCTGTGAGCCCCGGAATGTGGTCCGGAGGTATTGTTGGGCTGAAGAGTATTCTTGGCATCAAAAGCCGCGTACAGGCTTTAGAGATACTGGATAAGCTGTCAGACCTCGGTTATCTGAAATACACACTGGACAGCAAAACCAAAAAGCTGACCTATCAATTAACGGATTGGGTCGTAAAATGCTCCGGCGAGGAGTGCATGAACGGAACCGTGTATGCCACAGACGGTTTTGGGTTTCTCTGCCTCCCCCGCAATATTACGCAGCGACTTGCCGAGGAGCGATATATATTTGATGAAGCAGACGCATGGCTGGATCTCTGGTGCCACACAGTATCAGAAGAACCGGGCAATGCGTTTTCTTTTATAGCGCCGGCTGTTCAATACGGCAATTACGGCGCCATATTAACTATGGAAAAACTGGGTCAGCGCTGGGGCTGGGAAAAGACAAAGGTATGGAGATTTTTCAAAAAGCACGGGGATGTCTTTGCTCTATACCGTCTTCCCGGCTCTTACGGCTGCCTCGTTTTCAATAAATCGTATCCGATGGATACTGAGGTTTCCTTGCCTGAGCAGGCAGAATTCCTACGTATTCTTGACGAAATACGTATTTGTGGTGCAAATACGCACAAGGTAGGCAGTGACAATAAACATATTAACCGGCTGGTCGCATGGTACAGCAGAAATGCCGTGGAAAAGTCGATTGGCAATGTGGAAGAAAATCGCGTTGCACTTTCAGGCAGTATAATACGCGCGTATTTTTCTCCGTGTTGGAACTGTAAGAATTGTGAGTATGTCTGCCGGAGTAAAGGGTATTTCGATCTCAAGGTACAGGAAACGAATAAAATCCGCGGACCGTGCAGGCCGACGGATATCACCAAAATCGCAAAGGAGATGTTTTATCATGAGCAAACAGGATGAGCTGCAATATGAGCAGCAGGAAAAACGAATACAAGCGCAGTCAGACGCTTTTATCACACTTCTGACAAAGCGAGGCATCTTGGGAGACAGCCGGATCGACGACGCACAAAAGCGTGCTGCCAGACAGGAAAAGACGAAAAATTGCTATCACAACACGCTGATGCTCCTCCAGCACTATCGCACGCTGGTGTGGATGCTGGAATGCTTCCCCGAGACGGTTGCTGCCGAGCTTGATCGGCCGTTTGAAGGCGTGGACAAGCTGATCGAGGATCTGGATGTCGAGGTGGCGCTGGGCAACAAGAAGATCGAAAGCCGGATGCAGGGCATGCAAAAATCTCGCCTGTTGATGGATCGGCTCAACGAGGCACTGACCGTGCTCCGAAAAAAGCCGGACAACGGCGAACGGCTGTATAATCTCATCTACACAACCTACATAGCGCCGGAGGCGCTCAACCATCAGGAGGTATTGTATCGCCTAAACCTGTCGTCGCGGAACTTTTATCGCTATCGCCAGCAGGCCATTTCTGTTCTTTCCATTCGTTTGTGGGCAACAGCTGCGCCGGATGTGGACTTCTGGCTGGAAATGCTGACGCTTCTGGAAGGACTGAAATGAATATGCCCATAAAAAGGCGAAAAGTTGGCACACGATTGCCGATGACACGGGAAAGCAAATGTGCTAAAATAATATCGTCCCAAACTGGGATCGGGCGAAACCGACGCCGTTTCTTGAGCTGAAAAGCTTTAAGAGACGGCGTTTTTTGCTGCCCAATACCGAAGAAAGGAGGGCCAAAAGCATGAACAGACAGCTTCGGCTGCGCGATGGAAAGATCAAAACCGCATACTGGTCGCTTGTGGGCGTTGTGGCGGCACTGCTCGTTTCGACACAGGCGGTATTCGCCGCAGATATGTGGGATCGTTTTTCGATGATCATGAAGGATATCTACGGAGAGCTTGTGGCGATCAGCACCATCGTGGCAGTCACCGTGGCCGCTATCGCCCTGCTGGTACGCATGATATCGCGCAATCAGCGAGCCGTCGACGAGGCGACGAGCTGGCTCAAGAGGATCGTGATCACCTGGATCGTTCTGAATTCTCTCGGCTTTATCGTTGCCTATCTGCAGCCCCTTATCAGCGGCGGAAACTACAACCCGTAAAAGATCCGGTCAAGCGGAAAGGAGGTGAACACCTATGCTTGACTGGATTTTTGAAGGAATCGTCACCTGGATCAGCAGCGTTGTGTCAGACATGATGGATGCGGTGTCCGGGCTGTTCCTTCAGGCGCTCGGTACGGATATGACGGCAATGGAAGAATACTTCCCGTTTGTGTCTAAAGCCTTTACCGTAATGCAGTACACCGCATGGGCGCTGCTGTTTCTGATCACAGTCTGGCAGTTGTTCCGTGTATTCGGCGGCCCTGTAACGGAAGCGGAAAACCCGTGGGTACTGCTTGGCAGAAGTGCGTTATTCGCCTTTCTGATTGGATATGCCAAGCCGATTTTCCTGTTGACGCTGAAAATCGCAACAGCGCCGTATACGGCACTCATGGACATTCAGATGACGGCGGAGGACTTTACCTTTGCCGGAATCGAGCAGGCCCTTCAAAACGGGCTGACCAGTCTTATCGCCACAATCTCGGTGGTCGGATTGCTGCTGCTCACCATACTGGAAATTGCGCTGGGCTGGAACTATTTCAAGCTGCTGCTTGAAACGGTGGAACGGTACATCGTTGTCGGTGTGCTGTGCTACACCTCACCTCTCGCCTTTTCTATGGGCGCATCCAAAGCAACAACGCCGGTATTCCGGTCGTGGTGCCGGATGGTCGGGTCGCAGCTATTGCTCCTTGTGATGAATGTCTGGTTCCTGCGTGGCTTTTCAACCTCGGTTGGCCAGTACATCGGCACAGGCGGTGCCTTGTCCAACGGCAACGGCAATGTGTTCCTGTGGCTGTTCTGTGCAGTGGCGTTCCTCAAAACGGCACAGAAGTTTGACAGCTATCTCGCGGCAATGGGACTAAATGTAGCCCAGACCGGCTCCGGTATGGGCATGGAACTGCTAATGGCTGCACGAGTGATCACCGGCGTGGCCGGAGGCGCAAGGAGCGCCGGCAGCGTGTTCCGCGGAGGCAGTGCCGCAACCGGTACAGGCGCAGCGGCAACTGGGTTCGCCGCAGGCTTTGCCAACCGCTTCAAGGGCAATTCGTATGTCCGTGATGCGGTCGTGGATGGCGGCACAAGAATGGGCGCCGGTGGAACGATCGGCTTTGTCGGTCGGGCTTTCGGTGGTATGGCAGCCCGTAACGGCGCCACACTGACCGGAGAATCCATCTCCTCCGTAGCGGCCAGAACACCGAATGTGTCCGGTTCTATCGGCGGCGACATTGCCAACCGCAGTCTCGGCAATTATATGCCGCATATGAAAGGCATGGATCTCTCGGATACGCAGATCACCGGCGGACATATCTCCACAAAGGCAATTGGTGCTGACGGGAAAGAAACGGCTGTCGAGATGTTCAACGCTTCCCAGTTTGAAAAGCCGGACGGTCCGCACGCCGTTGTCAATGCCTCGGACGGCAGTCAGTGGTATCAGATGGCCAGCGGTTCCGGAGCCGGAGCATTTTATGATGCGCCCGTATTCAGCGGTAATTCCGCAGAGGCGGCGCAGGTTGCAGCCGCATTCCCGGATGCGGATGGTGCAACGCTCAGAACGGTCGGAGACGGTGTCATTGAGGCATCTTCGGACGGCGGCGTGAGCAGATGGTACAACAGTGCATATTATGACGAACCGGATGCACCACATTCCACAATTCAGGCATCCAACGGCGTAGACTGGTACGCCATGCAGCAGCACGCAGAAACGCCTCCCTTTGAGGCGGGCGACGCGGCGGATGGCTATAATCGGGCACAGTTCCAAAGCTTTATGCCGGGCTATGAACAGCCGGTCACAAGCGTGGATGGATCCGGTCGTATGGACGGGCATTTTGAGGTCCGGCATGAAAACGGATCCGGCACGATGTTCTACGATACGGCGCAGTATGCACCTCCCCGCGGTGACTATCAGGTATATGAAGATGTTCACGGCAGCCAGTGGTACGCAGTACACGGCGAGGCTGCAGTGGAACGCAAGCCGGTTTATGAGAACGGAAAACCGGTCTATGACGGCGATAATGTACGCACCGTCTCTACGGAAACCGTGCGGTACAAAAGCACACCGTCCCGTTATGGTGAGCCAAAATCCCGTGATCAAACGGAGATCAAGTCGCCAAGACGGAGACGATAAACGGCGGGCAGCCGGATCGGAGCAATGTATTCGGTTCGGCTGTCTTCCTATATAAAAGAGAAAACAAGCCTGCCTTTGGCAGTTTGAATACGGAGGTGAAAGAATGGCAGAGCCGCAAAAGCAGCAAATGGGAGACGGTTCGGATAATATCGGTCAAGCGGCCGGTCAGGCGGCAAAAGCCGCCAAAAATGCCGGAAAACAAGCCGCAAAGCAGGCGGCGAAAAAAGGAGCGGAAGCAGCAGCCAATGCCGCTGCGACAACCGTAAAGGCCGGTGTGGAGGGCGGCAAAGCAGTGGCAGAAATTGCAGCCGGTACAGCCGCTGGTGGTCCTTGGGGTGCGATCATCTCCGCCGCATGGGCGATGCGGCATACCCTGTTTAAAATTCTGGTCTGCTTGTGCCTATCGGTGGTTTTCCTCATTGTTATGATCGTAGAGCTGCCCGGGATCATCATCAATAAAGCGCTCGGTATCGACGGCAATGAACCGACGGTATCCATCACGGAGATCTATGAAAATCTCTCCGAGACGGTTTCGGATATTGTCCAGGCCGGGTACGACGCTTCGATGGCTGAGGTGGAACGCCTGATTTCAGACGGAGGCTATGACCGGGAGCTTTCAATGAATGCGCTGATCAATTATGCGCAGAGCTCGGCCGGGTACGACACCGCCTATATTTTGTCGGCATATTCCACTTCGGTGGAACAGCTCAGCAACGACCCGGAGGATATGCAAAAGAAGCTGGACGGTGTGACAGCCAACATGTTTCCCGTAACCTCAGTGGAACGGGAAAATGAAGTGATCACGCCGGTCGCTTACTATACCTACAAGCCGGTCACGATAACCGTGGTAACGAAAACGGTTAAGACCGGAATGATCAACGGCATACCGCAATACCGTTATGAAACGGCGGAAACGACCTACTATTTGCAGGATCAGCAGTTGTCATCCGATACACAGATCGAGGTGGATGCATACGCAGCCGTCACCCTGACGCTCCCCGTATACAGCGGCGGCAATATCACCGGAACACGCAAGGCAACCTATTATCAGTACACGGGCAAGGAAATGCTTACGCCGGAAAAGAAAACCGTTAAATATCTGGAATGCACCATTCATCCCTTTGACAATACGGTGATTTCCACGGCGTTCGGACTGGATCTGAACGCCTATTATAACGGTCTGGAAACCACATACGGCGATGTGATCCACTCCCGTGCCTTGGCCCTGAAGAAAACGCTCTACGGAACGGCCGGAAACGGCAGTACCGTTCCGCTTACGGATGTAGAACTGATCGCCTTCCTTGCCCGCCAGAATTGCAGCGAAACACGAAAGCACGTCGTCAAAACTGGTCTGTCCCTCGTTGGGAAGGTGCCATACTTCTGGGGCGGCAAATCGGCAGCCGGATGGAATGATGAATGGAATACGCCGAAGCTCGTTACAGCCGCCGGTTCCACAACGACCGGCACGATCCGCCCATTCGGCCTGGATTGCTCCGGCTTTTCGGATTGGACCTATAAAACGGCTGTCGGCGTCAGCTTGAACGGTGCCTCCTGGAGCCAGTGGGACGAATCCTATGCCATTACCGCCGAAGAGCTTTTGCCCGGAGATCTGGGATTCCTGATGGATGACGACGGAGGCGGATGGAATCATGTACTTATTTTTGCCGGATACGGTGAAAACGGCGAGCGTATGTGGGTCCATTCCTCCGGTGGTGAGGGCGTGATCTTCAATACGCCGAGCTATGAGGCCGGACTGGCACTGCGCCGACCGAAGAATGTAGATTTCGGTGATACACCGGGATAAAAAAGAACGGAGGAATCATGGAAGAAAAAGAATTCAATACAACCTTTGCCATTCCTGCAAACTATACCGACTCCGGAAAGATATTCGGCGGAATGCTGGAACCGCGGAATGCGGTCGAGGCACTGATTCTGATATTGGCCGTCGGATATCCGGAGTTGATGTTGATCCCGATGGCAACCACAATACGCATCGTTGTGATGACCGTCACGCTGATTCCGATCGGGATCCTCGCCGCTATGGGCATTGACGGCGATTCGCTGTTCCAGTATGCAGGTCACATTATCTGCTTTCTGGCACACAGAAGAAAACAGCATTTGAGAAGGGTGGGATATAAATATGACCAAAGACAGCTCCGCAAAAAGAAAAGCAGGAAAAAGAAAGCCTGAAAAGCTGAGCTTTACCCAGGATTTCATTCCGATCAAAAATCTGGAGCACGGCATTATTGAGACGACCGACGGGCGGTATATCAAAATTCTTGAAATTGAGCCCATCAACTTTATGCTGCGCTCTGAGGAAGAACAGTATGAGATCATCTGCTCGTTTGCAAGCTGGCTGAAAATTTCACCGGTGTATCTGCAGTTCAAGAGCATTACCCGCAAAGCTGACTCCGATAAGCATATAGCTATGCTCCGAAAGGAAATGGAAACCGAGGAAAGTGAGCAGTGTAAGAAGCTCAGCGAGGGATATATCCGACTCATTAAGGATGTGGGAAGCCGTGAAGCGCTGACGAGGCGCTTCTTTTTGATTTTTCGATACGAAGAACTGCGGCGTAATGAAAACAGCGACTATGGGCAGATCTGCAGCACGCTGCTGACCGCCGAGCAGAATGCCCGAGCCTACTTCATGCAGTGCGGCAACAATATCCTTCAGCCGAAGGATCCCGACGAAGCAACGGCAGAGATTTTATATATGTTTTTCAATCGCCGTTCCTGTGTGGAGGAGCCGTTTCATTCCCGTGTCGACCGCATCGTCTTAGACACGATGGCGGCGAAAAACAAGGTCATCGGGATCGACCCAATCCCGCATATCCGTATGGCGCATTTTATTGCGCCGCGCGGAATTGACCTGACGCACCGCAATTATATCATTATGGACGGGCTCTACTACTCCTTCCTGTATATCAAAGGAAACGGATACCCGAATAAGGTCCGCGCCGGATGGATGTCCTCCCTCATCAACGCCGGCGAAGGCATTGATGTCGATGTGTTTTTAAGACGAGAAAACCGCAGCAAGACCATCGACAAGGTTGCCCAGCGCATCCGCCTGAACCGCACGAAGCTTAAAAGTATGCAGGACACCTCGACCGACTATGAGGAGCTTGCCGGTTCCATTCAGGCAGGATATTTCATCAAGCAAGGAATCGCCAATTACAACGAGGACCTTTTTTATATGTCGGTGTTCGTGACCGTGTCAGCACGGACCTACGAAGAACTGATGTGGCGCAAGCAGCAGATGACCGATATGCTCAAGTCTATGGATATGTATGTCAGCGACTGCAGTTTTCAACAGGAGGACGCCCTGCGCACGGTGATGCCGTTTCTGCAGATATCCCCGAAGCTTGAAAAGAAATCCAAGCGGAATGTGCTGACCAGCGGTGCGGCCTCTACCTATATGTTCACATCCTTCGAGATGTCGGACGATACCGGCGTGCTGCTCGGAATTAACCGCCATAACAACTCGCTGTGCATTGTCGATCTGTTTGACACGAAGAAAAATAAAAATGCCAATCTGAACCTGCTCGGTACCAGTGGCGCCGGAAAGACCTTTACCATGCAACTGCTGGCACTGCGTATGCGTATGCGCGGCATTCAGTGCTATATCATTGCTCCTATCAAGGGACATGAGTTCCGGCGTGCATGCAACCGCATCGGCGGTCAGTTTATCAAGATTGCACCGGGCTCACCGCACTGCATCAATATTATGGAGATCCGGCACACCATCAGTCCAGAGATGGAACTGATCGATGAGTTGGATTACAGCGAGATGGACTCCCTTCTGGCGCAGAAAATTCAGCAGCTGATGATCTTCTTCTCACTGCTGATTCCGGACATGACCAACGAAGAGGAGCAGATGCTGGATGAGGCGCTGATCCGTACCTACGGCAAGTTCGGTATCACGCATGATAACGATTCGGTCTATGAGGACCGCAATGCCGTTCCGCCGAAGATGAAGGCCATGCCGATCCTCGGAGATCTGCATGAGGAACTGCAAAAGAATGAAATGACCAAGCGCATCGCCATCATTGTCAGCCGCTTTGTCACCGGCTCGGCGCAGTCCTTCAATCAGCAGACGAATGTGGACCTGTCTAATAAGTATATCGTTCTCGACCTGTCGGAGCTGAAGGGCAAGCTGCTGCCTGTGGGTATGATGATCGCCCTTGATTATGTCTGGGATAAAATCAAAAGCGACCGCACAAAAAAGAAGGCCATTATGATCGACGAGATCTGGCAACTGATCGGTGCCGGTTCCAACCGGATGGCGGCAGAGTTCTGCCTGGAAATATTCAAGGTCATCCGAGGCTTCGGCGGCGCGGCGATTTCCGCAACGCAGGACCTGTCCGATTTCTTCGGATTGGAAGATGGTCGCTACGGTCGGGCAATTATCAATAATTCCAAAAATAAGATCATTCTGAATCTGGAACCGGACGAAGCGGAGTTTGTCCGGGATACGCTGAAGCTTACGAAGACCGAGATCCGTTCCATTACCCGCTTTGAACGCGGCGAGGCGCTGATCTGTTCCAACAACAGTAAGGTGCCTGTCATCATTAAGGCGTCCAAAGAGGAACAGGAAATGATCACGACCGACCGTGCCGAGCTGGAAGCCATTCTCAAGGAGCGGCAGCAGGAGGCGGATTAACAGTGCGTATTTTGCACGGAATACGCATTTTGGCGCAAATGAGTACAAAAAGGAGGTGGTTATCGTGCTGTTGACCGATGAACAGTATGTGGTCAAATGGCTCTCGCAATACGGAGCCTTGCCCCGTGCGCAAATCATAAAGATGCTGCAAAAGCCGCCGCAGACGGCAGAAAAGATCCTGCGGAATCTGAAAAGGCAGATGCGTATCGCAGATGTTTCCGGTGGTTATTATATCGGGCTTGACCCGATGTGCCAGCCGGATCAGCGGATGATCCTGGCAATATGGGTGCTGCTCCGATTCATTGACAAGGTGGAACCGATGGCGCATTATCCGGCGGTCTACCCGTCGCAGCTATTTTTCCTGAAAGAAAATGTCGGCTATGAGATCGTGGTGCTCTATGACGGCGAGCAGAATCTGCTGAAGCTGCTTCAGCCCCAGGAAGATATGAAATATATCGTTGTGGTGCCTCGGATCGATATGGTGAGCACTGTTCGGCTGCCGAATGCGCCGTGTCTGTTCGCCACAGTGGATTTTTGCGGCCAGGACGAACCGGAAGTTCGTTTTTACAGTGAGGAGGCGACCGAGCATGAAGGCTGAAACAACTTATATGAAGACGCTCGGCAAAGTAGAAGCCAAGCTGTCCCGCATGAAGGAACAAGCTGCTGCCGTCCGCTGGTTTTACGAAAACGGAAACCTTCCGGAAAGCTATAACCGGGCGCTTCGGCTTGAGGAACTGTCCGAGCAGACAGTCCTTCTCACCCGTGTCCTTCCGGCCTACACCGGAGCAGTCGGGGCAACAACTCAAACGGATGCGATCATATCCGATACGATTCCTGTTGAAGTTGGATTTACGGCCGAGGGATGGTTTTCCATTCGTATTCCGACACTGCTGCCGAAGAAAGCATCCGGCTCAGCGGACTATATCAGGTCTTATCTTTATCCGGCTATGCGGAAGTTCTTTGAGGGTAAGCCTCCGGTCCGCTTTCGGGATTGCGTGCTTGCCTACCGTCATGTGTACGATAGAAGCCGCCCGGAACGGGCCATGCGTGATCACGATAATATCGAAACCAATATGGTCACGGATATTCTGGCGCTGTATGTTCTGCCCGACGATCACCCGGCAGTTTGCTCGCATTACTATTGCAGCGCTGCCGGAAGCGAGGACCGCACGGAAGTCTATGTGATTCCCAAACACGACTTTCCCGTGTGGATGGTCGAAGAGAAAACGCTGCCGGATAAGGGGGTAAAGCTCTATGAAGTCCGCTTTTGTTAAGGAGAAAAACTTATGTAAAAACCGCCGTTTTCCGTCCCGGAAAACTTACATAAGAAGTTGGGAGTCGAAAACGCCCGGTATAGCGGCGATTTGGGGCAGATTTCACGGCGGAAATTCCGACAAAGAGAGCAGTCATGTGGTCGGAATTTCTTACAAAGCGAGGTGATGCGCCTATGCAATACTTCCGCCCGGGCAGTCAGCTCCGGCAGCTCATCACCATGCTTTCCATCGTCGGTGAATATCCGATTCTTTCGCTCTACCTGCTCGGCAATGAACGCGCTTACAAAGCCCTGGTTCATAAGCTCACCACACCGGAAACATTTCGCATCCCTCAGACGGAAACGGAACTGACCACACGCCTGCTTACCGTTACCGGCAAAGGTAACAGCAGATCTGTGCGCTTTTACAAGGGTGCTCTCCCCATACTGGATTGGCTTCACCCTGACGCTTACCGGTATTACATGGACGCCTTTTGGGAACACAAATTCCCCGGGAATGCCGCACACCGGGACAGAAACCACCGTGTTGCCGAAGCTGCGGCTATGTGTATGCGCTCAGGTGTTGAATGCCGACCATATATGCTTCCTATTCTTCAAAACCGGACCATCACCAAGCGGATCCCCGATGCGCCCTGCTTTTATCTTGCCAAAGAACTGAAGAAGCTCGGCGAAGCGGAGATGAACAAAACGATGTTTACCCGGATGGTGGGAACAGCCTATCTCGGGCAGCGCCCATACGCCGTTTATAACACGCGCAGCGCTGTGATGAAATGGAGCGGCAAGGGCGAGTTCAAAACACTGCACAGCGTCATTGAGATCAGCCGCTTGAATGCCGGCACCGATGCAATGCCGGCCGCCATTTTATTTGGTCAGTCTGAGAGCGTCGCACTGAAGACACTGCTGGAGTCCGACACAACCAAGCGGCCCGAATTTCGGTTTGATGCAATCTACCGTAATCTGTATTTCATCCCAATGGATGAGCATGGCATTCGCCAGCTGCGGCTGATGACAGTACCCGATTGGAAAGAACGGCTTTTGGAGCTTCTATTTGACCCGGAGGTGCGAACCTATGACCGCGGGCTGTTTGAGTATGACGCAAAAATCGGTGATGCCTATGTGTTCTCGCATCTGGATGGAGATCTCGCAAGGCTGGTTCGCTTTAAGGAAGCCGTCCAGAATCAGCGTGGAAATTATGAGGTGCTGTGTTACCCATACCAGATGACATTTATCCGGGAATATCTCGGGAACCACGTAACAATAAAAACGATTGGGCTTGACGCTGTGGAAGCAGAACTCGACCCGGAAAGGAGGGATTTATTTGAACGATAAAAACCGCAAGATAGCCATTATCATCGCCGCCATACTGGGATGTGTCGGACTATTCTATCTGGGCGGCATGCTTGGCCAATTGCTCGGCAACTACGCAGCGTGGATGGACAGCGGCGGCGTTTCCGGCGAGAGCACGATGAAGCCGGTAAGCTGGAACCCGCTGATTTGTTTTCCGGCGGCTTTCAGCGGGAACGGGATCAGAGGCATCCTGATGATCCTGCTGATCGCCGGTGCCATCTTCGCCTATGTGAAGCTTCACGATAAGTTTGACGGGAAGCAGCATGATCCCCGCGGCTTTGCCAGAAGCAAATCCGGTATCTACGGCACGGCATCCTGGATGGACGAAAAAGAAATGAAGGAAGTTCTGGAAATATCCCCGGTCCCCGATGCCAAAGGTACGATTCTCGGCGAGTACAAGGGTAAAGCCGTCTGTATGCCGGAGGACACCAGACTCAACCGCCATATCGCCGTTTTCGGCGCATCCGGTACCATGAAGTCGCGCGCGATCATCCGCAATGCGTTGTTTCAGGCACTGCGGCGCGGCGAGTCCGTGATCGTAACCGACAGCAAGGGCGAGCTTTATGCCGATACCTCGGAAATGTTCCGAAACGAAGAATATGATGTGAAAATCTACAATCTCGTATCCCCTGAGCACGGCGACTCATGGAACTGTATGTCAGACCTGAACGGCGACACGCTGATGGCGCAGGTACTGACCAATGTCATTATCGGCAACACCAGCTCGGGTAAAGGCGATCACTTCTGGGACAACGGCGAAGGCAATCTCTTGAAGGCGCTGATCCTGCTCATTGACCAGGATCGGACACGAAGTCCCGATATGAAGCATCTCCCCGCCGTATATCAGCTGCTCACACAAAACAGCGAACGGCAGCTGACCGCTATGTTTGACAAGCTGCCGCTTGACCATCCGGCACGGGCGCCGTTTAATTTGTTTGCCTAGTCCAGTGATACAGTGCGCTCCGGCATCATACTGGGTCTGGGTACCCGTCTTCAGGTGCTTCAGAATCAGGCGGTCCAGCGGATCACGAGTCAGTCTGACATTGACCTGACGGCACCCGGCAGAAATAAGTGCATCTATTACATTGTGCTGAGCGATCAGGACGCTACGATGGCGTTCCTGTCATCGCTCTTTTTCTCATTCATGTTCATCAAACTGACTCGATATGCAGACGGTCGCCCGAACGGTCGCTGCGATGTGCCCGTCAATCTGATACTGGATGAGTTTAACAATGTGGGCCGCATTGGAGGTGCGGAAGACGGATCCGATTTTGCCAGATCTCTTTCTGTGGTACGGTCGAGAAATATCCGAGTCATGCTGACCGTGCAGAGCCTCGGTCAGCTGCAGAATCGGTATCCCAAGAATCTATGGTCCGAAATTATCGGCAACTGCGACATCCAACTGATGCTCGGCTGCACCGATGATGTGACCGCCGAGTATATCTCAGCCCGGTCCGGTGATATGTCGGTGCAGGTCAATTCCACCATGACGGTCCGTCAGACCATCGCGGTGGCGCAGGTCATTCCCCAGTACCGTCATACCGAAGGTCAGGGACGCAGACGGCTGCTTACACCGGATGAAGTTTTACGGCTTCCCAATGAAGAACTGCTCTGCATCATACGCGGGCACAACATTCTGAAGCTGAACAAACTGGATTTCACAAAGCACCCGATGGCAAAGCAGATCGTAAAGGCATCGGTATATGATTATAAGCCGACAGCCGATACGATGATTCCCGAACCGATCCGGTCTGACATCGAACCGACGCCGCCTAAGAAAGCGGCGCACAGAAAAAGCTTATACAGCTCGGCACAACCACCGAGTGAATTTTAACAGACAAAGGAGGAAAATCTATGCCAACCAAAAAGAAAGCAGAGCTTCCCGAGGAGATGACGACTCCTTTGGAGGCGCAGGAACCCCAGACTGAGGAGAATATCACGGCATCACCTGCCGAAGGGGCACCGGATGACACCTGTGATACCTCGCTCTCCCAGACTGAAACAGATTCGGCGGATGCGGGCGCCTCTTCGACCGGAATTCCGGGCGGAGCTCTCGACGAACCGACGGAATCTCAGACTGAGGTCAAAAAGCCCCGCAGGCGCAAGAAGACCGAGCCGAAACCGTCCCAGTCTGACACAGAGCCTGAAAATGCACCGAATGCCAAGGAAGACGGCGTCGATGCGGCGTCAAAACCCAGGAGAAAACGTACTCATACCAAACCGAGCATGTCGGTGCTGTCCATTGACGATCGTCCAACGGTCGAAACGGAGGCGGATAAGGCCAAGAATGACTTGCTCGACCTCATCGAGTCGCAGCGAAGCGGCCGTATCCTGACCGGGACGATCCAAGGTGTGGAACAGTCGGCGGATAACCCACGTCATGCCTTTGCAGTCCTGTATCACGGTGAGTTCAAAGTCATCATTCCCGCTGCTGAGGCAGTGGAGCCGCCTGAAGATTATCGCGGGCGTGATCCGGACGAGGTACTTTATTACATGCTGACCAAGCGCCTCGGCGCCGAAGTCGATTACATCGTAAAAGGCATCGATCCCAAATCCGGTATTGCAGCGGCGAGCCGCCTTGAGGCTATGCGTGCCCGAAGGAAAGAAATGTATTTCGGCACAGACCGGGACGGCAACAACCGCATCTATGCCGGTGTTTGCGCAGAAGCCAGAGTTGTTTCTGCCATCCGTGCCGGAATCTTCATCGACCTGTTCGGTGTGGAGAGCTACATTCCCCTCAAGGAACTGAGCTACCAGCGCTGGATGGACGCGGCGGCCCATTTCCAGCCCGGACAGCGCATCCTCGTCAAGGTATTGGATGTGGATCGCAGCGACCGTGACCATGTCAGGGTTTCCGCCTCCGTGAAACAGGCGGGAGAAAACCCGTATGAGAAAGCCCTTCGCAGATACTCCGTTGGCAACCGTTATGTCGGTACTGTCAGTATGGTGGATGTGAACGGCGTGTTTGTGGCGTTGGATGGCGGCATCGACTGCCTGTGCAGTTATCCCAAACGGGGACGCCCGCCGAGAGGTGCCAGAGTCACCGTCCGGATCCTCGGGATCAACCACGAGACCAACCGGATCTGGGGTGCCATCACCCACATTGCCATGCCGCACTGATGAAAAAGAAAGGAGATTTTATGCTACATTGTGATCTGAGTCAGAAAGAACAGCATCGCAGAAAAGAGATCGCCGAGCATACCCGTCAGATGCTTCTGACGGAGCTGCCGATCGACAGTCAGGATGAAACTTCGATCATGGGCAGGTATCGGGATTATTACCTGCAGATCTCTTTTTCCGAGCTGCACCCGCTGATGGTGGTTTGTCTCGCCAAGGCGCTTACCCAACCGGGTACCGCAAAGCAGTGCCGGATCGCAAACGATCTGAATCTGAGAAGCGTGCTTGGAAGTCATGCGATCAACGACGAAGTCGGCTGCTATTCCTACCGTGCCACACACTGGCTGGATACCGAGTTGGATGCCAAGCGATTTTACGAAATCCTCGACCGGTGCGTCGATGAAGCGGACCGCGGCTTTTATAAGCTTGCGTGCTGAGTTGTAAAATCCCAGACTCGTCCGTGTAATGATGGTAAAAACACGAACCGGGGGTATGCATCATGAAAAAGCTTTTGATTTTATCCTGCGCACTGGCATTCTGCCTGGCGCTTGCCGCCTGTCATACCACAGACTCGGCTGATAGTTCTGTTTCTTCTGGGAGCCCGAGTTCAGCAATTGCCAATGAGTCCACCGCTCACCAGACTGAACCGGAGAGTTCCCTGGAGGAGGGCCGGACATCTCAGGATACTGCCGTCACCTCAGACCCAATCGAAAGTGGGACGACAGCCCCTGCCAAGCCGGCAGATCCCATGTCGACTACTGAACCGGAAAGCGAAAAGGTCACTGAGTCTACGACTCCCCCTCAGACCGAGCCGGAAAACGAACCTGCCGAACCGCCTTCGGAACCCGGGAAGGTGTATGCCGGGGCCGAGGACGCCCGAACGGTCGCCGATAAGGTGCTGGAGTACATCAACGGCTTCCGCACATCACCTGCAGTCAAATTGTCGGGTCTTACGAGCTATGCTGAATATCGAAGCCGACAGCTCATCCGCAATTTTGCGCATGATACAAACGATGAGCGTGCAGCGGCGACAGCGCTTCGGTATGGCGAGTATGTGGATCCGAGCGTCTACGGCGGCAGCGGCGAACCGTACTACCGTGCCAATGCCAACGAAGCCATTGCAAAGGCGGGCTATGTCGGTACGGTAGACGAAGTTGCCTATCGGTTGGCGACATTGGTCAAAAACAGCGCAGAGCATTGGTGCTATATCGGCTCAGCCGAGTATGGCTATATTGCCGTCGGCGTGACCTATGAAAGCGGCATGTGGTATTGCGACATTGCAGTTGCTGCCGAAAACACGGACAATCTTTAAGAACCATCAAGGAATTGCAGCCTCACCCGAAACGGTGGGGCTCTTTTCATATCCAAATCAAGAAAGGAAGATACCAAGATGAACAAGAAATTCACCGCACGCATTCTGTCAATGCTTATGGCAATGCTGATGCTCGTCTCAATGCTGCCGACGAGCGTTTTTGCGACGCCGGCATCTGATATTCCTGCCAATATGCTGGATAACGTCTATCTGGATGCTCTGGAATACACCGGCTACAAGGTGCAGGCGCAGAAGAATGACGGAACGATTTTCAAAAAGTACAGCGGCGGCGCAACGGCCTATCTCTCGAAAATCTCCTACGGGCTGAATAAGTACGGCACGGAGACCGTCACAAAAAGCGGTACGGTAACCGGGCTCGCACCGGATATCGCCAAATTCGAGAGCAGCGGTCTTTGCTGTGCCTCCTATGTTTCGTATGTGTACTACAACTATCTGCCCAACATTGCGGGCATTGACACCAGCAGCGCAACCCGTCCATACAATCTGCGCACCGCAACGGCATACAACGCCGCTGCGAATGCGTGGGTCAGTGCCGGAACGGCACGCCGCATCAGCTTCAGCCAGAATGCGAACGGCAATAATTTCATTCCCAGCGAGGATATACCGATCGGTTCTCTCATCGTTTTCAAACACATTCCGACCGGGAATATCGCACATGTGGCACTCTATGCAGGATATTATAATGGGATCCATTTCGTGACCCATGTCGGTAACGATAGAGGGCCGGAAATCAGCTCCATCGTCGGCATGTCTAAGGGTGACTACCCGGAAGCCGTCGTACAGGTCGTTACTCCGGAATTCGTAGAGGCAGCCGGCAAAATCGAAATCTATAAAAAGGATCCGAAGGGCGCAGCACTGAGCGGTGCCTATTTTATTGCCACCAATACCTCGACCGGAACAGAATATGCCATCGGTCCTACCGACAGCCGCGGCTACGCCTGCACCAAAGAGCGGCTGCCGTTTGGCACCTACAGGATCGTGGAAGCGGTTTTCCCGACAGACTACACCTATTCGGGAACCAAGGAGTGGACTCGCACGGTCAGCGCTTCCAATAACGGCGTGGTAACGATCCAGGCCGTCAATGAGCTGAAAAAGGGCAATATTGAGGTCTATAAAAAATCGTCCGGTACCAATGAGGCGCTCAAGGGAGCCATCTTTACGGTCTACGATATGTCTGGCGCAAAGGTAACGACCATCGGGCCGACCAATGATCGTGGATATGCCAAATCCGCAGATATTCCTTACGGCTCCTACCGAGTGGTCGAGACGACCTTCCCGTTTAACTATGAGCCGGACGGTCAGACGGAATGGAAGGTCACCATTGATACCGCACATGGCAGCCTGGCAACGGTCAATGCCTATAACCGGCTCAAAAAGGGGCATATTGAAGTTCTGAAATCCGACGCCGAATCCGGAAAGGACCTCAGCGGAGCGGAATTCACCGTCTATGATCTGGACGGTGAAGAAATCGCCGTGATCGGACCTACAGACAAAAACGGCTATGCCAAATCCGGTGAGATCATCTATGGCGATTATATTGTGAAAGAGACCAAGGTTCCGGTCAATTACCAGCCGGACGGCGATGCACAGTGGAAAGTGACGATCGACGATAACAGTCCGCTTATCACTTTGGACATTGCCAACCTGCGCCAGTACGGTATGGTCAAAGTCCGCAAGACCGCCGAAGACGGCTTGGTGGAGGGCCTGATTTTCCGCCTGACCGGCATCTCCGAATACGGTGAGCGTGTGGATATGACCGTTGCAACCAATGCGGTCGGTACGGCCGTGTTTGAGCGTGTCCCGATCGGTACGGATTACGCGCTTTCCGAAGAGAACACCCCAGAGCGATATGTGATCCCGGAGGTGCAGAACATTTCGGTCGAGTGGAATAGAGTGACCGAGCGCCGATTTGATAATATCCTCAAGAAATGGCGTGCCGATGTCCTCAAGGTCGATGCCTCTCTTCGCGGCAATAGTGAGCATGGAACCACAAAGATGCTCTCGCTCGACTCAGACAGCATTGTGGAGAAACTCGGCTATCCTTACGGAGAAACCCAAGGCAATGCCACACTCGCCGGAGCTGTTTACGGTGTTTATCGTTATGATGAACTCGTGGACACCTATGTGACAGATAAAAACGGATATTTTCTGACCGACTACTACCCCTGCGGCGAGGGTTGGAACATCCGTGAGATCACGCCCTCGGAGGGGTATCTTTTGGATGAGACCGTCTACTGGCTCGGTGTGACGCCCGGACAGTATACGCGGGAGAAGAACACGGAAGAGCTGGATGTCTATGAGGACATCATCTTCGGCAGCCTGTATCTCATCAAACACATGGATGACGGCAGCACCGGTCTGGAGACGGTTGAGGCCGGAGCGGAATTTGAAGTATTCTTGAAAACCGCCGGTTCCTATGAGAATGCCGGGGATACGGAACGGGACTATCTGACCACCGACAAGCATGGCTATGTCGGGACGAAGCAGCTTCCTTACGGCGTCTATACAGTCAGACAGACGAAAGGCACGGAAGGCTTTGAACTGGCAGCGCCCTTCGATGTTTTCATTGATAAAGACGGATGCTGCTATCAATATCTACTCAACAATGCGCCCTTTACCGGATATCTCAAGATTCAAAAGACGGATGCAGAATCCGGTCTGAGTATCCCGTATGCAGGCGCAGCGTTCCAGATTTATAACCCGGACGGTACCAGAGTTACCATGCAGTACACCTATCCGGAGCTGACGGTGATCGACACCTTCTACACCAACGCGGAAGGCTATCTGATCACTCCGGAAGTGCTTCCGTTCGGGAAGGGCTACTCCATTGTGGAGGTCAAGGCTCCGTATGGCTATGTATTGAACTCCGATCCGGTCTATTTTGATGTGACCGCAGACTCGGCGACCGAGGATGGCGGCATCACATTGATTGAAGTCACCCGTTCCAACATGCCGCAGAAAGGTATCATCCGTGTCTTTAAGACTGGCGAAGTATTCTGGACGGTCACGGAAGCGGACGGGATCTATAAACCGGTCTATGCGGTCAAGAGTCTGCCCGGCGCAGTGTTTGAGATCCGTGCCGCAGAAGATATTTATACGCTTGACGGCGTCATGCATTACGCAAAGGGCGAGATCGTGGATACGATCACGACTGAGTCTGACGGCGTGGCATCGAGCAAGGAGCTGTATCTCGGAAAATATAAGATCCGGGAGATCACCGCGCCGCACGGGATGGTTTTGAACGGCACAATTCAGACGGTGGAGCTGACTTACGCCGGTCAGGAGGTCGCCATCACAGAAACCGCCGGCAATCTCTATAATGAGCGCCAAAAGGTCAAAGTATCCCTAAGCAAGATGTTGGAGCAGAATGAGCTGTTCGGTATTGGTATGAACAGCGAACTGAAAAACATCACCTTCGGTCTGTATGCCAAGACTGACCTGGTTGCCGATGACGGGACCGTCATTCCGGCAGGTGGGCTCATTGAGATCGTGACCTTTGATGATAACGGCATGGCGACGGTCAGTGCCGACCTACCGCTGGGCAGCTATTACCTGCAGGAACGCAGTACGGACGAGCACTACATCCTGGACGACACCCATTATGAATTCGAGTTTTCCTACTGCTCGCAGGAAACTCATATGGTTGAGATTTCTGTCAACGGCGGTGATCCGATCAAAAACGACCTCAAGTACGGTATGATTTCCGGCCGCAAGGTCGATGAGGATGGACATGTGATCGCCGGTGCGATTTTCGGCCTGTTCCGCAATGATGAAAATGAGTATACGGCTGAAAATGCGTATTTAACGGCGGAAAGCGCACAGGACGGCACCTTCAAATTTGAAAAGGTGCCCTTCGGAACCTGGGTCGTTCGTGAGATCCAGCCGGCCAAGGGCTTTGTCCTCAATGAGAAGGCATATCCGGTCACGGTATCCGAAGACGGCGATGTGGTGAACATCGAGTTGGAGAACCGGTATATCCGCGGCAATATTGAAGGCACAAAGCTCGACGAGGACGGCAATGTGATCGCCGGTGCGGTATTCGGTTTGTTCCGTGAAAGTGAAACGGAGTTTACCGAGAAAACTGCCGTGCGTGTAACCGAGTCTGACAGCAACGGTAAGTTCCGCTTTGAAGATATCCGGTACGGGAAATGGATCATCCGTGAGCTGAAGCCGGCGTCCGGGTATGTGCTCAATGAAATGCCGATCGAAGTAGAAATCACCGAGAACGGCAAAACCGCTTTCATTACTGTCGAGAATAAATTCATTCGCGGCGACATCAAGGGCTTCAAGGTCGACGAAGACGGAAAGTCGGTTGCGGGTGCGCTGTTTGGCCTCTTTACGGAGGATGATACGGAATTCACAGAGGAAAACGCCGTTCTGACGGCGGTGTCTGATGCAGACGGCGTCTTCGCCTTTCAGAATGTACGATTTGGGAAATGGATCGTGCGCGAGCTGAAACCCGCCGAGGGCTTCGTCCTCAACGAGACAGAGTTCCCGGTCGACATAACTACGGATGGTGCCGTGATCGAGATCAAGGCCGAGAACCGCCATATCTATGGCGCAGTCCATACGACCAAGGTCGATAAGGATTATCCCGACCATCTGCTTACCGGCGCTGTGTTTGAGGTTTACCGTGACGTAAACGGAAATCAGCAGTTCGATTCGGATGTGGATGAACTGGTCGGCACCCTTTCGGAATGTGAGCCTGGCCTTTACGAACTCGCCGAGCTGTGTTACGGCGGATACTTCCTCTATGAAAAGCAGGCACCTGTAAACTATGTCAAGGACAACGGATACTACTATTTTGAAATCGTAACTGATGGCGAGATGGTGAAAGTAGAGAATCAGGCCGGCATTGGTTTCATCAACGCTCATATGGTCGGCAGTCTGAAGATCGTGAAGGCCTCCTCGGACGGCCGTGTGGAAGGCTTCAGCTTCCGTATCACGGGTGAGAATTACGATGAAGTTTTCACGACCGACGCAAACGGTGAGATCTTCATTGAACACCTGCGCATCGGCAAATATACCGTGACGGAGGTTGAGGACAGCGTCAGCGCCGGGTATAAACGCCCGGATCCTTTTGAGATTGAGCTGGCCTCTGATGAAACGCTGACGGTCAATGTCCATAACGATAAGGTCACGACCAATCATCCGGACAGCCCGAAGACCGGTGACAATTCTCATATGGCTCTGTGGGTGGGTCTGATGCTCGCAAGTCTTGGCGTCCTGGTCGGTACGATCCTATATTCCCGCAAGAAGAAGCATCTTGCAGACTGAAAAGGGAGGTAAGGCAATGAAAACAAAACTGACAAAAGGCATTCTGCTGATCCTGTCGCTGCTTTGCATTCTCTGCGTTCCGGTCACACCGGTCTATGCAGTGCAGCAAGGCACGGACGGCAGCGAACTGCAGGTGGTAAAAGCAGAGCAGCTGGAGATTCAGCTTGGCACAGCATGGTCGGGTGTAGAGTTCCAGCTCAAGACGGACGCCGGGGTTTACCCCGGCGCCGTCAAGGTCGGAACGGATGGCGTGCTCCGCCTTGAGATCGGCGGCAGCTCCCGGTACATTCTGACCTGTATGAATTCCTCAACTTCGATTCCGGAGCCGGAGGATACGGCGGACTCAACAGACCGGACGCAAGCTCCTGCCACAACAGAGCAAAACTCTGAGTCAAATGAAAAAGCCGAATCCGCCATTCCGACACTGCATATCATCCTTTTTGCAGGAGGTATGGTCATTGCAATCGGCACTCTGATCGTCATGCAGGTTCTCAAGAAAAAGCGTGAAAATGAGGCGCCGGATGACGAAGAGGACGAGGAATAATCCCCCAGACTGAGTCTGACAGAGAAAATCAGAAAATTTGCGATATTTTTCGTAAAATTCGGCGCGAAAACGCCGATAAACCTTGACTTTTCGGCACTTCTCTGCTATACTATAAGCGTGGCAGGAGCTTGCGTTCAGGCTCTCGATACGTCTATGGTATGGCGTCAGACTTCGTCTCGGGAAGAGGCAAGGAATCGTTACGGATTTGCGCACTGAGCAAGTCCACAATAACGCAGGCAATTGAATATGATAGCCGGAAGGCTGCTTGAATCCATACAGTGATCATTTGTGCTGTATGTTTTAACGCAGTTCTTCCGGCTTTTTGTTTTTCTCGGAGGTAATATTGAACTATGAATAAAAAGAAGAAAAGAAAGGGGTTTGACCGGGGCGGGATGCGGTGCCCCTACTGCGGCAGTCCTGTTGTGTACAGAAGTGCAGATGGGATCTACCGCGACAATTCCAGAGGGACCATGCTTTATGTGTGTTCCCGCTATCCCGAATGCGACTCGTATGTCCGCGTCCATGCCGGCACGAATATTCCGGTCGGCAGTATGGCCAATCACGAGCTGCGTACATTGCGCCGCACAGCGCACCATTATTTTGACCAGCTTTATGAATCCGGTTATATGAGTAAGCAGGATGCATATCAGTGGCTGTCCGACCTGATTATGGCGCCGCTTTCCGAAGCGCACATCGGTCATCTCGGCGAGTATTACTGTAAGCAGGTGATTGAAGAAAGCAGAAAGCTCTTGGAACGGCGAAAAGCCAAAACGCGGGGGCGATATTATGCACAGAAAGGAGGCGCACTGGCGTCATGACCCTGACAGCAGAACAGCAGAAGAAAGTGGAGCAGAATATTCGGCTGGTCCGGAAAGTGATCAACGATAAGATCCACGGTCCATATCAGTTGGGTATCTATACATACGACGATATTTTTCAGATCGGCTGCATCGGCCTCTGCAAGGCTGCGGCAACAGATAAAGGCGGGACCTTCTCTACCTACGCCTATCGCCTGATATGGAACGAGATATGCGATGCGCTGATCTACTCAACCAGGCGGCAGGCAGCGGAGTTTTCCAGTGATATGATTCCCCTGGTTGCAGAAGAGCCGACCGTATCGATCGCAGATGTCGCAACGCAGTTGGATGTGCAGGCTGCACTCAAAGCAGCAAAGCAGGAAGCCTCTCCGTGCGTAGTCAAGGGAATCGAGGCAATGATTCAAATGACCAAGGGGCGCTCCAGCAAGGAAATCGGAAATGAGTTTGGTGTGTCTGCCAACCTTGTTTGTGCCTGGGTATCCAAGGCAAGAAAATATCTGAAAAGCCGGCCGGAAATATTAGCGCTGGCGGAAACATAAAACAAGTCATAGGAACGCTGAGAAACAACCTCTCAGTGTTCCGTTTTTTTTGTTTTCGGAGGTGTATATGAAAAAAGGCAAAAAGATATGTCAGGTACTGATCCCGCTTTCCGTAGCTTTTACGGTAATCGCTCTGTTCAGGTGGATGTTCTTCATAGGGTATGTCCCAACCTCCTCTATGGAACCAACCCTGAAAACGGGCAGCGTGCTTCTCGGAATCAGAATTATCGGTTCAATTGAAACTGGAGATATTATCGTGTTCCGGCATAATGAGAAGCTGTTTGTAAAACGAGTTGCCGCTGTCGGCGGTGATATAATTGAGGAAAACGGTCAGACATTGACAGTACCCGCAGAATGCTTTTATGTGCTTGGGGATAACACGGAACATTCCTATGATTCGCGATGTTGGAAGGAGCCTTTTGTAGAAAGGCAAGATGTTTTAGCGGTAGTGATTATTCCATAGAATCCGTATATTCGACTCAGAATATCAAGTTTCGTACGAGTTGCATTGTTCTTTCTATCTTGACATCTACTTTGATTTCTGCTATAATGTTGACATGATATAGTAGGAACGGAGGGGTCTTTTATGAGCTATATGGATGTGAAGACGGCAGCTGACCGTTGGGAATTGACCGAAAGAAGAATTACCACGCTCTGCAGAGACGGACGCATAGCGGGTGTGAAAAAGGAAGCAGGCTTATGGCTTATTCCTGACGATGCCGAAAAACCAGTAGACGGCCGCAGGAATAAGTTTACACGAGCGATGAAAGCAACCGCCAAATTACCTTTACCTATTGGTGTGTCCGATTTCAAGGAGTTGGTTTCTGGGTACTACTATGTGGATAAGACCCTGATGCTCAAGGAGTTTATCGATTTCAAGCCCAAGGTTTCTCTTTTTACCCGTCCGAGACGCTTCGGAAAAACCCTGGCAATGGATATGCTGAAGACCTTCTTCGAGGTCAGCGACACGGATACTTCCAGGTATTTCAAGAACAAAAAGATCTGGAGCTGCGGCGAGGAGTATCGCCGTGAGCAAGGAAAATACCCGGTCATCTTCGTCACCTTTAAGGATATTAAGTTTGCAGCATGGGAACAGACCTATACGGCGATCCGTGAGATCATTGCAAATGAGTATCTGCGCCACGATGTTTTGCTGACCAGTGACAAGTGCAATGAATTTGAGAAGGACTACTTCCGTAAGGTCGTTGACGGTACGATCACGGAAGTCAGCATGGCAAGGGCGTTTCTGGAG
>ERZ773108.395-NODE-395-length-49708-cov-22.187300_pt1 | contig 49708 bp, 58 predicted proteins | sample MGYA00580570_ERZ773108 | MGnify/ENA primary metagenome ERZ773108 (study PRJEB29015, sample SAMEA2737840) | human gut metagenome | biome: human gut; feature: human-associated habitat; material: faeces | place: China | collected 2012 ...
AATGGTGGGCGATATAGGACTCGAACCTATGACCCCTTGCTTGTAAGGCAAGTGCTCTAACCAACTGAGCTAATCGCCCATTGTCTCATGACATTTAATACTATACCATCTCTTGGTACTGTTTGTCAAGAGGTTTATAAAAAAAAATAATTTTTTTTACATTTTGTCAGTTATTTCTTTTATTTTTTTATTAATCCATATTTCTAGATTATCTTTTAGAGGAGTAAATCCATTTTTTGTTTCAGCCATTCTTTTGAGTTTTGTACCATCATTTTTATAATCTATATCTTTAATACTTAGTTTTAATTGATTATCTTTATCACTAACATCTACTACTTCGGCATAGATGGAATCTCCAATTTTTAGATAGTCATTAACATTTTTTACATAGCCATAAGATATTTCTGATATATGAATCAATCCGTCATAATTATTATCTTCACTGTTAACAAAAGCTCCATATTTTTGAACTCCTGTTACTTTTACTTTGATAACATCATTTTTTTTTACTTTTCCCATACTATCTTCCTCACATTTGTTATTATAACATTTTTTTTGAAATTTTAGAATATTTCTTGTACTTTTTTTAAAAAAAATATATAATAATTAATGGGTGAGAAAATGGAAAATAAAGAAATTGAAATAAAAATTAATGAAGTACTAGATAAAATTAGACCTTATTTAGAAAATGATGGTGGCTCTGTTAAGTTCAATAGATATGAAAATGGTATTGTTTATGTTACTTTAATTGGTGCATGTGCAGGATGCCCAATGGCTGCTTCTACACTTGAAGATGGTATTGAAACTGCTTTGGTAAATGAAATTCCAGAAGTAATTAAGGTTATAAACGAAAATTAGTTTTTCGTTTTTTTTAACCATTCTACAGGAGGTAGATTTGAATATTTTTTTAAATATATATAGATTTTGTATATGTATATTTCATATTTGTCAATATTGTTTATTATTTTATTTAGTTCTTTTTCCTTTATTATTCCTTGAATTATATCGTTATATATTTTAAAGTAAAAACTAGGATAGAGAATACGGGAGAATAATACTCTTATTCCATAATCGGAATATTTTTGATAATAAAAATAATTATCTAATTCTTGAAATATATTTTTATTATTGTTAAAAAAGGATATTTTTATATATTCTGCTAAGTCACGAGATTTGTGATCAATAATGATATTCAATGGGTCTTCTAGTGAATGATATAGGTTATTATGGGATAATACTTTATTATCATATATTGTTTTAGGTGTTTCTTTTTTTGTATATGTAAGGTATGATATGGCATTTTCTGCTAATCCGATAAAATAATCAAATGATTCACGGATAAGGGGATATTTTTTACTATTTTCTCCTATTTGGGTTTCATAATAATCTATCATATTACTCCAAAGTATTTGCCAGTTATTTCTTTCTAATGTGTTTATTTTAGGTAAAGATATTGAAGAAAACTTAGAAATAGTTGCTAAATCTATATTAATTTTATTTGATTGTAATATTAAAATATAATAGCTACTATTTATTTTAGTTAGGGGATTATTATATTTATTGAATATTATTTTATTAATGTTTAAATAATTATTTAGGTATATATTTAATTTTGCTATGTCTTCAATTAATGCTATGTTAATATTATATTCTTTAAAGATATAGTTATTATTATTTGTATTGAAATAGTAATTATTATTTTTTTGTTTAATGTTTTCTGGTGATAAATTGTAATAAAATTCAATAATATTTTTCATAATATCCCTCATTTAATTTTATTAAATAAAGATTAAATATAGACTAATAATTTTAATTGTGATAAAATTATGTTAGAGGAGAAAAAGATGAAAAGGACAATAAAGGATTTTGATTTAGAAGGAAAAAAAATAATTATTAGATGTGATTTGAATGTTCCTATTGAAAATGGTGTTATTACTGATGATACGAGAATTATTGCTAGTCTTAGGACAATTAAATATGCTTTAAGATTTAATACTAAGATTATTTTACTATCTCATTTGGGAAAAATTAAAACAGAAGAGGATAAAAAGAAAAATAGTCTTTATCCGGTAGCGGAAAGATTAAGAGAATATTTGAATACTGAGGTTTTATTTTCTCCTGATACTTGTAGTGATAGGCTTACTGATATGGTTAATAATATGAAATGGAAAAGTGTTTTACTTATAGAGAATACTAGATTTGAAGATGTTCCTAATAAGAGAGAATCGGAATGTAATGATGATTTAGCTAAGTATTGGGCTAGTCTTGGTGATATATTTATTAATGATGCTTATGGTACTTGTCATCGTAATCATACTTCAATAACGGGTATTCCAAAATATTTACCTAGTGGAGTAGGATTTTTAGTAGAAAAAGAACTTCAGAAGATTGATAGCGTATTAGATGCTAAAACTCATCCTTTTATAGCGGTACTAGGAGGTAAAAAGGTTGATGATAAGATTGTTTTAATTGAATCGTTATTACAAAAGTGTGATAAACTTTTAATTGGTGGGGCTATGTCTTTTACTTTTCTTAAAGCTGAAGGTTATGATGTTGGTAAATCTATTGTTAGTTTAGAGCATTTGGGTTTTGCTAAGGATATGTTAGATAGGTATGATGATAAAATAGTATTACCTGTAGATTTTATGACTGCTGATGGGGAAAAGAAAATCAATGAATTTAATGATAATGATATTGGTTATGATATTGGTAGTAATTCTATTAAGATATTTAATAAAGTATTAGAAATTGCTAAAAGGGTTATTTTTAATGGACCAATGGGTTTGTTTGAAGATAATAAGTATGCTAAAGGAACAAGAATGCTTTTTAAATGTTTAGATAAAAATAAAGTTAAAACTATAATTGGTGGTGGAGATAGTGCTGCCGCTGTTAATAAACTTGGTTTTTCTGATTCTTTTTATCATGTATCTACTGGTGGTGGTGCTACGATGAAATATTTGGAAAGTAGAAGTTTAGTAGGTATTGATGTTATAGAAGATAAGAAAGTTAACTAATAGTAACTTTTAATCTTTAGACGGATAAAAAATAATATTATAGAAAGATAGAAAACAAAGTATTAGAAATGACTATATAATTGAAATTGTCTTGATAAAATTATATAGTAGAAGAGGAGTAGTATGAGAAAGATAATAATATTTAATCACAAGATGAGTCTTTTATATGATGATTTATATAATTATATTGAGAGGACTAATAATTTAGAGACAGATAATGATATAATTATTTGTCCATCTGATATTTATTTGGAGGCATTTGTTAATAATTCTGATTGGTTAATTGGTAGTCAAAATTTGAATTATAATACTGATTATAAGCATACGGGGGAGATATCTACTGATCAGTTAAAATCTTTAGGGGTTGAGTATAGTATTATTGGTCACTACGAAAGGGTGAGAGATTTTAATGAGAATGCTGTTATTATAAATAATAAGTTAATAGCGGCTCTTGATGCTAATATTTTTCCGATATTATGTTTTGGTGAAAATATAGATGATGATTATCATGAGGCTATACCTAAAATATTAGATAAATATTTAAAGGATGTTGAAAATATTGAGTTTATTATATTTGCATATGAACCTATATTTGCTATTGGTACTGGTGCACTTCCTAACAGAAAAAGAATTGAAGAAGTTATTAGTTTTGTTAATGAATATTTGGAAGATAAGTATAAGAAAAAGCCTAATTTATTATATGGTGGTTCTGTTGATAGTAGTAATATTAATGATATAATAAATATAGAAGGTATTAATGGTGTTTTAGTAGGAGATATTTCTTCTAATATAAAAGAAGTAGAAAGGATAATTCAAAGTGTTTAATTAATAGAGAAGTACAAATAGTATTTCTTTATTTTTGTTTAATGATGGTATAATTCGACATATTTTGCTTTATTTATGTAGTACAATTTGTTTGTAAGAAAGAAGGGTAAGATGAAATGGAAAAAATTAAAGTTATAATGATTGATGATAATGTTAATCTAATTAGTATGGTAGAGGATTATTTTGAAGATAATCAGAAAATTGAAATTGTAGGTAAAGCATATGATGGTATTGAAGGATTAGAACTAATAAAGAATGAGGATATAAAATATGATTTAGTTATACTTGATTTAATTATGCCTAAGAAAGATGGATTAAGTGTTTTAAAGGAACTTAATAAGGAAGATATTCATCCTAATGTGATAGTGGCTACTTCATATAATGCTCCTGATACAATAAGGAAAGTTAGTGAATATGGTGTTACTTATTATATATTAAAACCTTTTGATTTATTTGATTTAGAAGATAGAATACTGGATACTTTTAATACTTTGGAAAAGAAAAGTCTTAATTTATTTAATAATAATTTACAGCAATCTATAAGTAGAATATTGCATGAACTTGGTATGCCATCACATATTAAGGGGTATCAGTATATAAGGACGGCAATTACTATGGTATATGATAATCCTGAAATAGTAGGAGCTATTACTAAGGAGTTATATCCAGAACTTGCTGATAGGTTTGATACTACTGTATCTAGAGTAGAGAGGGCTATAAGACATGCTATTGAGGTTTCTTGGAATCGTGGTGATTGGGATCTTATGGATGATATTTTTGGACATAGTGTTGATGTTGATAAAGCTAAACCTACTAATTCGGAATTTATTGTTACTTTAGCGGATAAGTTAAGAATGGAATTTATAAATCAAAGAGTATAATATTTTAAAGACACGTTATGTGTCTTATTTTGTATGGAAATTTATATTAAAAACTATTCTTTTTATTAAAAATGTGATATATTATATTTAGTAGGAGGATATGATGAATGATATTGAGAAACAAATAGAAGGTGTTAATGATGAGGAGGATGTTAATATGGATAGACTGAATAGTAATAATAATGATAAGAAAAAGATTATTATGTATGTAGTAGGAGGTTTTATTGCTTTACTTTTAGTAGGAGCTATTATTTATTTAGTGATAATTAATAAAGATAGTGATAATAATGATAATAGGAATGATAAGAATAATGATGTAGTAGAAGATAATAAGGATAATAAGGAAGATAGTGCTATTTCTTATGTAGCTTGTGATGGTAATACGGCTCTTTTAAATGTTAGAAATAGTGTAACAGGAGATATTATTGATGGATTATCCTGCTACCAAGAGGTTAAGATAGAGGAAGAACTAGAGGGTAATGATGCATGTGATAAGTGGTATAAAATTAGTTATAAGAAGAGAGATAATAATTATACTGGGTATGCTTGTGGTACTTATATTAAAAAAAGTAATGTTAAAGAGAGTACTATAAGTAAAGTAAAAGAGATTATTGATAAGGCTAATGAATATTATGAAAAGACTATGGTAATGCCTTATTGTGGTAATACTACTGATGTTAAAGATATTACTTTTAAGAATGATGATGGTTCTACTTTTACTGGGGAATATGTTAAGTCTGAATATAAAAATATTGATGAAATTAAGAGTTATTTAGCTTCATTTGCTAGTTCTAGTTTATTTAAAACTGATCTTAAGTTATCTGATATTAATAATCCTAAACAATATGATGATTATTATGAAATAGATGGTAATCTTTACTGTAGAAATTATTCTGGTAAGGGTTGGAAGAGTAATTATACTGGTAACTATAATATTGAAATTACTTCTAGTAGTGATAATAAATATTTGGTTAATATTTCTTATGAATATTTAAATGATGATAGTAAATGTGAGCTTAAAGATTTATCTAAATGTAGTAATAATAATTTTAAATATGATATTGGGAAGATTGTTATAGAAAATGATATTATAACTAAGATGGATTTTCATGGATAGATAATAATTTAAACAAGTACTTATATTAGGTATTTGTTTTTTTTATTGCCTCTAAAGCCTAGGTCTTTAGAGGTATTTTTATGCCTAAGGTCATAAAAATAATAATTTTTTTTAAAAAATATTACAGATTGAGGTAAAAATTAAAAATAAAGGTGTATTTAATATATGAAGGGAGGTAGAATGAAGAAGAAACTCATCATTAAGCAAGATGGTTTTAAGGATTGTGGAGCGGCATGCCTTCTATCAATTATTCGTTATTATGGGGGTGATATAGCAAAGGGGCGACTAATTGAATTAGTAAAGACAACTAAAGATGGAACTAGTTTTTACAACATAAGTTTAGCAGCTTCTCACTTGGGGTTCGCAGCTAAAGGATTTAAGGTAGATGAGATAGATAAAATAAAAGAAGTAAATTTACCTTTTATTAGTCAAGTAAATAAAAATGGTTATATGCATTTTGTAGTAGTCTATAAGATTAATAATAATAAAATACTTATAATGAATCCTAGTACTGGTAAAGAAGTAATAGATATTTTTGATTTTAGTAATATGTGGACAGGCTATATACTATTATTAGAAAAAGTATCAGAGTTACCTGTTTATAAGAGTAATAAAATTATTAAAAAAATAATTTTTAAAGTATTAAATGATAATAAAAGTAATATTATTATAGTCTTTATACTATCTGTTATCTTTACTTTACTATCATGCATAGTAGGTTTATATTCTCAAATAGTATTTGATAAAGTAATAGATACAGAATTACATAATTTAAAATTAATAACAATAGTATTCTTCATTTTGTATATTATCAAGAATATAACTATTTTTATTAGAAATCATCTTTTGATTTATTTAAATCAAAAGCTTGATGTAACTCTCTTAATTGAATCTTTTTGCAAAGTAATTTTACTTCCTTTCAATTATTATAAGAATAAAAAGGCTTCTGAAGTATTATCAAGAATAAATGATTTATCTTATATAAAATCTTTTATTTCAAAAATAATAGTAACTATATTACTAGATATATTACTATTTATTATATCATTTATAATTATATTTAATATAAATAAAGATATATTGATTCTTTATTTAGTAGGAGCATTTCTATATCTTTTGATAATTATTATTTATAATACTATAATAAAAAATACTATTATAACAAAGCAAGAGAGAGTAGTAGAAGTAAATAATACTATTATTGAGTCGGTAAATAGTTTTGAGACTATTAAAGGTCTTAATATAGAAGATAATATTATTTATAAGTTTAGTAAGAATTATTCTAAATTATTAAATATAAATTATTATACTGATAAAATAAATAATACTATTCTTTTGTTAAAAGAGTTTATTACTGATAGTATTATCTTACTAGTTAGTTATTATACTTTTAGTTTAATTATGAATAGTAAAGTAACAGTAGGAGATTATATGACTATAAGTTTTTTATCTAGTTATTTAATTTATCCTTTTCGTAATATTATTGATTTAATTTATGAATATCATTATGTTAAAAATAGTATTAGAAGGGCTAATGATTTCTTTGATATTGAAGATGAAAAAATATATGAAGATAAGAGATTAGAAGTTAATGGTAATATTAAAATAGTTAATTTAAGTTATACTTTTAATAATAAATACTATGTACTTAAAAATATTAATTTATTTATTAAGGATAAAGATAGAGTACTACTACTAGGTTCTTCTGGTAGTGGTAAATCAACTATATTAAAATTATTATATAAATATTTACAAGCGGACAGAAATAAAATATTTATAAATAATTATGATATTAATGATTATAGTATGTCTGATATTAGAAGTAGTATTACTTATGTATCACAAAATGAATTATTATTTAATGATACTATTAGAAATAATATTCTTCTTGATAGAGATGTTAGTGAAGTAGATTATTTAAATATATGTAAGATATTACATATAGATGATATTGTTAAAGATAATATTTTGGGATATGATTATATTCTTGAAGAAAATGGTATCAATATTTCAGGAGGACAAAGGCAAAGAATAATACTAGCAAGAAGTTTATTAAAAAATAGTAAGATAATTATGATTGATGAAGGTTTTAATCAAATAGATATTAAATTAGAAAGAGAAATATTACTTGATATATTTAGATATTTTCATGATAGAACATTTATTATTATTTCTCATCGGATAGAAAATAGTGATTTATATAATAGAGTAATTAAAATAGATAATGGTTTTGTTAATATGATAGAGGAGGTATATAATGAATAGATATATTGATAGTGAAATAATATTAACAAGAAAAATAAAGTATATTGTATATGTTTATGTAATGATAATAATTATAATGCTACTTTCCTTAATTATAGCATTTATGCTTTTAGATTATAAAACATATTATAAATTACGTGGACTTGTAACTAAAGATGATAGTTCTTACTATATAAAATTATATATTCCTTTAGATAATATTAAATTTATTACTAATAATAATATCATTATAATTGATAATAAAAAGTATTATTATCAAATAAGAGAAATAGATAGTGAATATTTTACTGATAATATTACTACTTATCAAATAGTAACAGTAAATTTAGATATGCCAAATAAATATAAATATAATAATTTAACATTAGATTTAAAACTAGTAAAAGAAAATAAAAAAATAATTGATTATCTAATTAGAAAGTGAGGAGTAATGAAAGAATTAGATGTAACTACTATGAAGAATATTGAAGGGGGAGCAGATCCTATATTAATTACTGGTATAGTAACTATGGTTATAGCTTTTGTATCAGGTATATTAAATGGTATAGCTAATCCTAAAAAATGTAATTAGAAAGAAGGAAGAGTATGAAAGAATTAAATATAAATGAAATGAAAAGTATTGAAGGGGGAACTGGATTAACTTCTAGTATGTTAACTGCTATATATAAAACTCTTGAAGTAATTTATCAAATAGGGGAATCTCTTGGTAATTATATTCGGCGTAAAACAGAAAATAAAATGTGTGATATTTAGGTTTAATTAATAATAAAAGTCCTTTTTCCGTTTTAAATAGTAAAAAAATGTCATATTTTATTAAAAAATATATTTGTTATACTTGTAAATTGTATTAAATAATGGTATAATCTTTAATGAAAAAGCGGAAGGAGGGATAAAATGTCAGCAGGTACTAAGGTAACCGTTAATGTAAAAGACAACAATGTTGAATTTGCTTTAAGAAAGTTCAAAACACAAGTTGCACGTAATGGTGATCTCTCTAGAGCTAAAAAAAGAGCAGAAGGCTACACACCACGTGGAGTTAAATTAAGAGAAGAAAAGAAACAAAATATAATTAATTCTAGAAAGAAAAATAGAAGAAATTACTAAGGAGTGATAGATATGACACTATCAGAAAGAATTAATAATGATTTAAAAGAGGCAATGAAAAGTAAAGATAGTTTTCGTCTTAGTGTAATTAGAATGGTAAAGGGTGCTATGCAACTTGCTAAACCTAATCCAAGAGAAGAATTAACTGATGATGATGTTATTACAGTAATATCTAAACAAATTAAGATGAGAAATGATTCTATTAAAGAGTTTGAAGCTGCTGGGAGAAGTGATCTAGTAGAACAAAATAAGAAAGAAATAGAAATCTTAAATACTTATATGCCTAAACAATTATCTGAAGAAGAACTTACTGAAATAATTGATAAAGTATTTGAAGAAGTAAAACCTACATCACAAAAAGATATGGGACTTATTATGAAGAATATTTCACCACTTGTTAAAGGTAAGGCTGATATGTCTTTGGTTAATAAACTAGTAAAAGAAAGACTTGGGTAAAATACTCAAGTTTTTTATATATAATAATGTATAAAAAAACTAACCATAATGGTTAGTTAAAATCTATCTGGGACGGAATGTGGGAATCGAACCCACGTATAATGGAACCACAATCCACCGTGTTAACCACTTCACCAATTCCGCCATAAGACAATAACAATGATATCATATATTTTTGATTTTGACAAGTATTTTATTTAAAAAAAATATAAAATATGATATAATACCATGGAAGAGGGAAGAAATATGAAAAAAATAGTATTAATAACAGGTGCTTCAAGTGATATAGGTAGTGAAATAGCATCTTTACTAGGAGATTCTTATGAAGTGATATTACATTACAATAATAACTATGATGAAGTAATGAAATTAAAAGATAAATTAGATAAATTATATAATACTGATGTATTGGTAGTTAAATGTAATCTTGCTAAAGAAGAAGAAATAGATAATATGTTAAGGATTATTTATGATAGATATGATAAAATAGATATTTTAATAAATAATGCTGCTACTACATGTGATACTTTATTTGAGGATAAAACTAAAGATAATTTTATGAATACTTTAGATATAAATTTAGTGGCTCCTTTTTTATTATGTCAAAAGATTGGACCTAAAATGAAAGAAAATAGATATGGTGTAATAATAAATATTAGTTCTACTAATGGGATAGATACTCCATATATAGAAAGTGTTGATTATGATGCTTCTAAAGCTGGATTAATATCTTTATCTAATAATTTGGCTAATTATTTAGCTCCATATGTTAGAGTAAATACTATATGTCCTGGATGGATTAATACTAATATGAATAAAAATTTAGATAAAGAATTTATTAATAAAGAAGAAAATAAAATTCTATTAGGTAGATTTGGTAATCCAAATGAAGTGGCAGAGTTAGTTTTCTTTTTAGTAAGTGATAATGCTAGTTATATAAATAATAGTATTATAAGAATAGATGGAGGTAAGAAATGTTAGAGGATATTATAAAGAATAGTAATAAAGATTTAGAAGGAATATTTACTAAAATAGATGAAATAGAGGAATACAATAGTAGTAAAGTACTTGATGCTTTTATTAGAAATAGTATTAGTGAGAGTGATTTTAATAGTACTACTGGTTATGGGTATAATGATACAGGTAGAGATAAAATAGAAAGAGTTTTTGCAGATATCTTTAAAGCTGAAGCTGCTTTGGTTAGATGTCAGTTTATATCAGGAACTCATGCTCTTACTACTTGTTTCTTTGGTCTTTTAAGACCTGGAGATACTTTATTATCAATTAGTGGTAAACCATATGATACTTTAGATAGTGTAATTGGTTTTAATGATAATCCTTCTTCATTAAAGGCTTTTAATGTTAAATATGAACAAATAGATTTAATAGATAATGACTTTGATTATGTTAAAATAGAAGATTTTCTTAAGAATAATAAAGTTAAAGTAATTGAAATACAAAGAAGTAAAGGTTATAGTACTAGAGATAGTATTAATATTGATAAGATAGAAAAGGTAATTAAATTAATTAAAAGTATTGATAAAGAAGTAATTGTTATGATAGATAATTGTTATTGTGAAATGGTTACTACTAAAGAACCAACTGAGGTAGGAGCAGATGTTTGTGTAGGTTCTCTTATTAAAAACTTAGGAGGAGCTATTACTTCAAATGGTGGTTATATTGTTGGAAGAGAAGATTTAATTAATTTATGCGCTGAAAGATTAAATGTTCCTGGACAGGCTTTGGAAGTGGGACCATCTCTTAATCAGAATAGATATATATTAGAAGGTTTATACTTTGCTCCGATGGTAGTAGCAAATGCTATAAAGACCGCTATATATACTTCTTATGTTATGGAAAAATTAGGATATGAAGTTAGTCCTAAATATAATAGTGAAAGAGTAGATATTGTTCAAAATATTATTTTTAATAATGAAAATGATTTAATAGAATATGTTAGAGGTATTCAGTTTAATTCTAAAGTAGATTCTAGTGCTATGATTATGCCATCAGAAATGCCTGGTTATGATGATAAAATTATTATGGCTTCTGGTTCATTTACTGAGGGTAGTTCTATAGAACTATCTTGTGATGGTCCTCTTAGAAGTCCTTATATTGCTTATCAACAGGGTTCTATTAGTTATAAATATGGTAAATTAATTGTAACTAGAGCTATTAAACATTTATTAAATAATAAATAATTTATTTTCTATTACCCTATAGGCCTAAGGTCCTATAGGGTATTTTTTAGCCTAGGGTCTAAAAAATAAATTTTTTTGTAGGCAATAAAAAATCCACCAAAAGGTGGGCTACTGTGTATAGCACAGCTCGAGGTCGAGCCCTTGCCATCTCAAATGTATGGGGGGCTCGGTAAGAAAATACTACAATATATAGTATTCCCTTCGTGAGTTAATTATACTATAAATATCTATAAAAGTCTATATCTTTTTACATATTTTAACAAATACTATCATTTCTAGATTACAAGCTAGAAATGACACTCTAAGACCTTAGGCTTAGAGTGAAAAGAAAAAATAAAAATATTATCTAAATAATATATACAAATAATGTATCATGTGATACAATGCAATTATAAGAAAGGAGAATTAAACGATTAAAGAAATAAAAATAATTAAAGATAAAATATTAGAAAAAGAAGTAGTAGAACTTTTATTTAGTGAATTTTAAGCATTAATACTTCTAGAAGAAAATCCAAATAATAAATGGATATTAAATAATAAAGATTGGAGAGATAATAATGAATAATATGAAAAGTATTTTATGGGGTGTGGTTTTGGTTTTACTTGGAGTACTTGTTGGTACTAATAGTTTAGGTATTACTAATATTGATATTTTCTTTGATGGATGGTGGTCTTTATTTATTATAATACCTTGTTTTATAGGTTTATTTTCTAATGAGGATAAAACTGGTAATATAATTGGTCTTTTAGTAGGAGTTATTTTATTACTAGGTATGAATAATATCTTAGATTTGGACAAGATATGGAAATTAATAGTACCTTCTATTATAGTAATTATAGGATTATCATTAATATTTAAGAATAGTTTTAATAGTAAGGTAAATGATAAAATAAATAAATTAAATAAAGAAAAAAATAGTGATGATAATTATTTTGCAGCATTCTCTGGACAAGATGTAAATTTAAGTAATAAAGAGTTTAATGGTAGTGATATAACAGCATGCTTTGGTGGTATTAAATTAGATTTAAGAGAAGCTATTATTGAAAAAGATATAGTGATTAATGCTTCAAGTATATTTGGAGGTATTAATATTTTAGTACCAGAAGATGTAAATGTTATTGTAAAATCTACTTCTATCTTTGGAGGAGTTACTAATAAAAAAGAAAATACTAATTCTAAAAAGAATATTTATATAAATGCTATGTGTATGTTTGGTGGAGTTGATATTAAGTGACTACTGGTAAGAAAATAATTAAATATTTGTCTATGGCTTTTGCTATATTCTTAACTTTTACTATTATATCAGGTGTAACAAATGGTATATATAGTTTAATTAGTGTATTTAGTGATACTTCTGGTAATGGAGATGTAAGAGTGTTATGGAATAATGATAATACTAATATAGATGATATTGATATAGATTTAATATATAATAATTTGAATATTAAAGTAGGAGATAAATTCTCTGTAGAAACAAATAGTAAGAATGTTAAATATACTATTCAAGATAGTACTTTAATAGTAAAAGAAAATAAAAAGATATGGTATAGTTCTAATAATAAGAAAGATGAATTAACTATTTATATTCCTAGTAATATTGTATTAAATAAGATTGATATTGATATGGGAGCAGGTACTTTAAATATTGAAAATATGAATACTAGAAAACTAGCTCTTGATTTAGGAGCAGGATCTACTTTAATTAAAGATATTTATTCTGATAATACTAATATTAATACGGGAGCAGGTTCTTTTACTATTGTAAATGGTAATATTAATGATTTAGATTTAGATGTAGGAGTAGGTAAAACTAATATTACATCAATGATTACTGGTAATAGTACTATTGATATAGGAATAGGAGCTTTGTCTTTAAATTTAATTGGTAATAATTATACTTTTAAAGTAAATAAAGGTATTGGTAAAGTGGTAATTGATAATAAAGAAGTAAGTGATAACGAAGTACTAGGAATGGGCTCTAACACTATAAAATTAAATGGTGGAATAGGGGATACTACTGTTACATTAAATAAAGATAGATAATATTTAAGAAAATATTAAGGTTTTATAGATAGGAATCTACTGTAATGATAAAAGATAAGGAGAAAGATAGTGATGCATGAAATTGATTTAGATAATTTACCGAGAAGGAAGACTTATGATTGGTTTAATTCTTTTAATAATCCGACATATGGTCTTACTGTAAAGTTAGATGTTACTTCATTAGTAGAACATACTAAGAAACATAATGAATCATTCTTTATAAATATGTTATATATTGTTGTTAAAGCACTTAATAGTGTCGATAATTTAAGAATGAGATTTGAAAATAATGAACCTGTTTTATATGATGAGATAAATCCCGCTATTACAGTAATGATAAAAAATGAGATATTTGAAAATGTTAGACTTATAAATAAAGATAATTATAAAGAATTTTATGAGATGGCTAAAGAGAGAATAGATAAGGCTAAATATCAGGATAAATTAAATAATGAAAGTTATAATTCTACTGCTAGTTATAATGAATACTATATAACTTGTTTGCCATGGACTGATTTTATTAGTATGACGCATCCTATTCCTGAAGACAAAAGTTCACAGACTGTACCTAGAGTATGTTGGGGTAAATATATAGAAAATAATGGTAAATATGAAATATCTTTAAATATAACAGTTAGTCATGTCTTTGTAGATGGTTATCACTTATCTAAAGTATTTAATAATGTTCAAGAATTATTAAATGATACTACTAATGTACTTAAATAGGAGGATTTATGATAGAAATTAAAAATGTAAGTAAGACTTATAATGGTAAAAAGAAAGTATTAAAGAATATTAGTTTTAAAATTGAAGGTGGTGAGATATTTGCTTTTATTGGTCATAATGGGGCAGGTAAAACTACTATGATAAAGTGTATTATGGGTATTCTAGACTTTGAAGAAGGTGATATATTAGTAGATAATAAAAGTATTAAAGAAGAGCCTTTAGAATGCAAGAGAATAATGGCTTATGTTGCTGATAATCCTGATTTATATGAAAATATGAAGGCAATTGATTTTATTAATTTTATTTGTGATATGTATGAAGTATCAGAGGATATTAGAAGAGAAAATACGCTAAAGTATGCTAAGATTTTTGAGATAGAAGATAAATTGAATGATGATATATCAAGTTTTTCTCATGGTATGAAACAAAAAATTGCTTTAATTGCTGCTTTAGCTCATGATCCTAAAGTGTTAATAATGGATGAACCATTCGTGGGCTTAGATCCTAAAGCTGTCTATGACATGAAAGAAATAATGAGGGATATGGCTAAAGATGGTAAGACAATATTTTTCTCTACTCATATTCTTGATGTAGCGGAAAAATTATGTGATAGAGTAGCTATTATTAAAGATGGAACTATTGTTAAAGTAGGTAAGATGAAAGATATCAAAGGTGATGAATCATTAGAGCAGGTATTCTTAGAACTAGGTGAAAAATAATGAAAACACTATCACTATTAAAAGCTGTTCTTACTTGTGATATGAATATGTTTAAATATTCTGCTGGTAAGAATGCTAGTACTAAAAAGAAGATATTATTACCAGTATTTCTTTTCTTGATTGTGGGTTATTCTATTGGCTACTATGCCTATATGATAGGTAAGCCTTTACATGAAATAGGTTTAACTTATGTAATGCTTAGTTTATTTATATTTATGGTTAGTATTATAACGATAATTGAAGGTATTTATAAATCACAAGGAATACTATTTGAATGTAAAGATAATGATTTATTATTTTCATTACCAATAAAAAGAAGTCAAATACTATTTGTTAGAATATTTAAATTAATATTATTTCAGTATATATATAATTTAATGTTTTTATTACCAGCTTTTGTTATCTATATTTATTTTGAACATCCTAGTATAAGTTTTTATATAGTATCTTTTATTATGACTATACTAATACCAATTATACCTACTGTTATATCTAGTATCTTAGGTTATTTGGTTAAACTGGTATCAAGTAAATTTAAATCAAAGAAGATAATGCAAACAATACTATCTAGTATTATCTTTATGGGTATCTTTTTCTTAAGTTTTAATTTAAATAATTTTATTCTTAATATAGCAAGTAGGGCTTCTAGTATTAATGATATGTTAACGAGAATATATTACCCAGTAGGAGCTTATACTATATTAATAGATAAGTTTGATATCATGGTATTTTTAAAATTATTATTAATAAATATTATTCCATTTATATTATTTATTTTACTAGGAGGTAAATATTATTTTAAAATAATAGAGGGCTCTAAAGAAAGTATAGTAAGAAAAAATAAAAATAAAAAAGAAGTATATAAAAAGAATAGTCCTATTAAGGCTTTAACTATAAAAGAATTAAAGAGATATTTCTCTTCACCTGTATATATGTTTAATACGATATTTGGTTTACTTTTAGTACTAGTATTAACAATACTTTTATGTATTAAAGGTAATAGTATTATAGAGATGTTAATAAGTAATGAAGAGTTAAATATAAATATTTCGATACCAGTTATTTATTATGTTTTGGTACTATTCTCATGTTTGATGACTTCGATAACATCTTCTAGTGTATCACTAGAAGGTAAGACGATAAATATTACGAAGAGTTTGCCTATTAGTGAAAAAGATATTTTTAAGTCTAAGATAATTTATCCATATATTATTGAATTACCTTTTGTTATTATATCTGAGTTAATATTCTTTATTATATTTAAAGTTAATATTATTTATATATTATTAATATTTAGTATGAGTATTAGTTCTATTACTTTATCTAGTATTTTAGGATTAGTTATTAATTTGAAATATCCTAAGATGAATGCTTTAAATGATACGGAAGTAGTTAAACAAAGTATGAGTAGTATGGTAGCGGTATTTATTAATATGGGGATTATTATTATCTCAGTAATTGGTATTTTTGCTTTATATGATAAGTTAAATATTTATTTATTACTTGGCATGCATGTACTTATTATTATTTTAGTAACTATTATTTTATATTATATTCTTATGAATAAAGGTATAAAAGAATATAGAAGTATTAATGTATAGTTTATTGTGTTCACTCTAGATCTATGGTTCTAGAGTGTTTATTTGAGCCAATGTATTGTCTCAAATAAATATATCAACCATATTTATTATATATAAGCAAAGAATATATATTAAAATATTAAAAAAATAAGAAAAAAGATAGCAAAGTAATTTAAAATTATTATATATATATGATATAATATAAAGTATAAGGAGGTTTTGTTATGAATAATGAAACATTAAAACAAATAATAAGTCAAATAAAAAAATATGAATTAGTAGATGAATTTAAAACAGCAAATTCTTTTGAATATTGGATATCAAGCATTAATTCTAAACAAATAGATAATTTTATTAATTTAAATATAGATTTTCAAGAAGTAAAAAACTTTAAGAGTATATTAATTGATAGAAATTTATTAGATTGTCGAGATTATCAAAAGAGAATAGAGGCTATCACAAAATTAAAAAATGGTGATGGATGTTGGCATTTATTTTGGAGAATATGTAGTAAGAAGTTTTTAGAAAGTAAAGATTTTTATAAAGATATAGAGATAATAAGTAAGGCAGATACTACTAGATATTGTTTAAAAGCAATACAAGAAGACTTATTTATAGATAGTCCATATCATAATGAAGATTTAAAGTTGATTGTTGAGGCAAAAGATTCATATATAGCAGATGCTCTAGTAGGTGTAGCACAAAATATATTTTCAATAAATAGTCCATATCACCAAAAAGATATGTTATTAATATCAAAAGCAAATCATTCAGTAGATAATTTAGTGTATTTAGCCACTAATGAAAATTCATTAAAAGATAAATATCATTTAGAAAATATGCAGATTTTAGCAGAGTGTATTACACCTAATGTTAATGAAGAATTGTTTGAAATCATGACTTATAAGAGAATTATTCAAGGAAAAGATTATCGTAAAGAAGTAGAAATATTAAAGAATGCTAAAAATAGAATGAATGCTAGAGCATTATATTATTATATAGTAAATCCAAGAGAAAAATTCTTTCATGATGCTGAGTATATTAGTAGTTTACCAAAAGAACTATATGATTTATTAGGTAAGAGTTCTAGAATATTTGATCATAATCTTATAGCAGGTAATAACGATCCAGAATACTTAAATAATTTAATTAAGATAAGTAATATGGATGAAAGGCTTGTTATGCACTATACTGCTCTTTTAATGAATCCATATTTTATAAGTAATCAATATAAAGATTTTGATTTAAAAGTATTAGAGAGTATTACTGATTTTGATATCTTTATGGATTTATATACTTTAATTTATGATAAGTTAGATATAGTAGATAATACTCATCATCAAAGTGATGTAATTTTATTAAGTAAAACATTAGATTCTAAAATTCGTAAATGGCTTATAGAAAGAATGACAAACGAAAATAATAATAATTATGATTATGATATAGAATATATTACTAAATTAAAATTAGATTCTATTAATGACGAAATAAAAGAAGAAATGAAATATTATTTATTTAAGGAAAACGGAATAAATGATTTAAAACATAGAGAAAAACTAGAAAGTCTTTTAACTGGTGTGATGGTAGAAAGACATGAATCATTACTAGATTATTTAAATAAATTAGAGGAAGGATTAGATACTATAGAAGTAGAAGAACCAGTATCAAATAAAAAGGCAAAATCTAGAGTTTTAAGTTTATTTAAAAAAGATAAAATATAAATACATAGGTTTAAAACTTATGTATTTTTTGATATAATATATGTGTGATGTAAGTATGATATTAAATGTAAGTGGAAGAACTGATATAGTAGCTTTTTATACCAAGTGGTTTATGAATAGATATAAAGAAGGATATGTAATGGTAAGAAATCCTTTTAATTATCACTTAGTAAATGAAATATATTTTGAAGATGTTGATTTAATAGTTTTTTGTACTAAGAATCCTCTTCCAATAATAGATAGAATAAAAAAAATAGATAAACCAATTCTTTTTCATATAACAATAACTCCCTATAATAAAGATATAGAACCTAATGTTATAGATAAGAGGAATATAATTAAAGGAGTAAAAGAGTTATCAAATATAATAGGAATAGATAATATATATATTAGATATGATCCAATATTTTTAAGCGATAAATATAATATAGAATATCATATAAAGGCTTTTAATAAACTATGTAGTATGTTAAATGGTTATGTAAAACATATCATAGTATCATTTATAGATGATTATAAGAATGTTAGAAAGAATAATAATATTTTAAAAATTAAATCTTTTACTAAAGAAGATTATAAGTTACTAGGAGAGTCTTTTAGTAAGATAGCAGGTAATAATAATATGACAGTACAGACTTGTGCTGAAGAAGAAACACTAGAAGAATATGGCTTTATAAAAGAAGAATGTTTATCTCATACACTTGCCTATAAGTTAACTGGTAAATCTTATAAGAATTGGACTTCAAGAGGTAGTAAATATTGCAGATGTGTTAATATGGTAGATATAGGTGTATATAATAGTTGTAGACACTTTTGCAAGTATTGTTATGCTAATTATGATGAGAATAAAGTAATAGAAAATTATCATAATCATGATGTTAATTCTCCACTACTAATAGGTAATATAGAAGATAATGATATTATTAAAAGAAGATATAAATAATGTATTAAAATTATAATTTATATAGTATAGATAATTATGTTAGAGTTAAAAATAAGATAAAGTATAAGTGAAGATACGTTAGAAAAAATAAAATAAGCCGAAAATAAGCCAAATTTTGTATAAATAATATATTTATGTTCACTGCAAGCCTAATTATATTAGTCTTGTTAGTGTTATTTAGAGCCAATATAATATATTGTCTCTAAATAAGTATCAGCCATACATTCATATATAAGCAAGAAATATATATTAAAATAATATAAAGTAGATGAAATATTATACTTTTTTTGATATAATATTATATATAAAATTAGAGGGGGAAATACCATGGAAAAAATGAATATAAAATGGAATTACACTAATAAAATAGTAAATGATTTATTAAAAATAAATAGAGCAAGAGAAATTGTAGATTTATTAGAAATACCAGTATCAGTTGAAGAAGAAATAAAAAAAGAAACTATTGCTAAAAGGGTTCATTATTCTACTAAAATAGAAGGAAATAGTTTGGATTTAAATACTGTAAAAAAAATAATCGAAAATACTAATAATTCACATGAAAGAAATGTTTTAGAGGTAAGAAATTACTATAATGCTTTAATGTATTTAAATAAAGAAGCAGATACTAATAATAGTATAACTGAGGATTTAATATTCAAAGTACATAACTTAATAATTGGAAAGAACTTAAATGCTAAAGCAACATATCGTGATGGTCAAAATATAGTGGAAGATTCATTAACTAAGCAAATAGTGTATATGCCACCAGAAGCAAAAGATATAAAAGCATTAATTAATCAAATGATAAAAGAGTTTGATAATAAAACATCTAAAGATATTCCTATCCCTATAAAAGCTGGTATCATAGAATATGAGTTTGTTACTATTCATCCTTTTTGGGATGTAAATGGTTCCTTAGTCAAAAATGCGACATACCCTCACAATGCTTATAAACTAGGATTTTCTAATTAAAATAAGAAAGTCTTTTTTTTAATCCTTTTATCAAAATAACGCTGTATTTAATATTTTTATACGTTATAATGTTTGTGGTGGTGGTAAAGTGATATATATAACTGGAGATAAACACGCTGATTTTAGAGAAGTCTTTTATTTCTGCTATGCTAACAAAACAACATTAGATGATATATTAATTGTTTTAGGAGATGCTGGAATAAATTATTATGCTAATGAGAAAGATAATAACCTTAAGGATAGTTTAAATAAATATTATCCAATCACATTTTTTTGCATACATGGTAATCATGAAGAAAGACCAGAAAATATAAAAACATATAAAGCAAAAAAATTTCATAATGGGTTAGTATATTATGAAGAAAAATATCCAAATATACTATTTGCAAAAGATGGCGAAGTTTACGATTTTAATAATCATAAGGTATTGGTTATTGGTGGTGCATATAGTGTAGATAAATATTTTAGATTAGCTAGAGGATATAATTGGTATGAAAGTGAACAACCCAGCGAAGAAATAAAAAATAATGTAAAATCAGTTTTAAAAAAATTAAATTACAAAGTAGATATTATCTTATCCCATACATGTCCATATAAATATTTACCTAGAGAAATGTTTTTAGAGGGTATAGACCAATCAACAGTAGATAATTCCACTGAATACTTTTTAGATGAAATAGAAGAAAAGTTAGACTATAATATTTGGTATTGTGGACACTATCATACTGATAAGAAGATTGATAAGATAATATTTATGTTTCATGAAATTGAAGAGTTTAAATAAATTTAAATTAACTTTATAAAGTGTAGAATTAAATTCTATGCTTTTTTATTTGTCAAAAATTATAAAGGGGGATTGATATAATGACAAATGATACAATAAAAGTTGGAACTTTTTTTAGTGGAATAGGAGCACCAGAAAAAGCTTTCGAAAAATTAAAAAATGATAATGTTATAAATGATTATGAAATAATGTTTTTTTCTGAAATAGATAAAGATGCAATAAAGTCATATTGTGCAATTCATAATTCAAAAGAAGAACTAAATTTAGGAAGTATAACCGAAATTAAAGGAAAAGATTTACCATATTGTGATATTTGGATTGGTGGGTTTCCTTGTCAAGACATTTCTTGTGCTGGAAAAATGAAAGGATTTAATTTTGAAAGTTCAACAAGATCAAGCTTGGGTTGGGAAATGATAAGACTTCTAAAAGAAGTAAAAGTAAAGCCAAAATATGTAATATTTGAAAATGTTGCTAGTATAACTAGTAAAAGATTCAAACCAACATTAGATTTATTTAAAGAGGATTTAGTTAATTTGGGATATAGTTTATATGATGATATTTTATGTGCTACTGATTTTGAAATACCTCAAACAAGAAAGAGGTATTTTTTAGTGGCAATTTTAGATAAAAATAAAGAATTTAAATTTCCCGTTGGAAAAGCAACAAGTAAAAAGGTTAAAGATTTTTTGGACTTAAAGGTTGATGATAAATATTATTATACGAGTTCAAAATACATAAAAAATGGTAATAAGCTTATTTTTACTAATTTAAAAAATTCAAATATAAAGTATGAGTTAGATATAGATAAATTATTCGGTTATGGTGTTTGTGGCAATGATATGCACTCTAAGTTTGAACAATCAAGGCGAATATTTACAGAAAATGGTTATTCTCCAACAATAACAGCATGCAATACTGGAGATAATGCAAAAGTGGTTGTGGAAAGTGAGGCATTATAATGAGAATAAGAAAAATTACTCCAATTGAAGCATGGAGATTAATGGGATTTTCAGATGATGATTTTTTGAAAGCTAGCAAAGTATGTTCTAATACATCTTTATATCATCAGGCTGGAAATTCTATTGTTGTTAATGTTATATATTCAATTTTATATGAATTATTAAAAAAATAATAGAAATTAAAAATCAGCATTGTGCTGATTCTACTTATCTTTTGAATCCATAAGTTTTTCATAACCATTGAAAAAATCTCTAATATCAATGTTGTATTTTTGTGCAAGAAAGAATAGGGTATCTAGTGAAATTCCTTTATCGACATTTGGACTTTCTAAATGTGAAATAAAACTTCTACTCATATCAATGTCTTCTGCCATCTTTTCTTGAGATTTACCAACTATGTTTGTTCTTATGGATTTCATGTTTTGTCCAATTAAATTAAATAACTCATTTGTGCTTCTCACTATATAACCTCCTATATATAATTTTATAGGAATCGGTATGATTATACTGCTCTCTCACAGAGAGCAAAGAATTTCGATAAAATTGTCAATTTTGTGTTATAATTTAAGTGGCACAAAAAAAGAATACTTACATATTCTTAGGGCGTCTAGGTATTCTGTTGTTATCAATTTTCTTTCTTGGCTTGAAGAGTTGATACATTTCAATACCTAAGACATCAGCAATGTGTTCTACATAATCAATTCGAGAATTCCTTTTAGCATTTTCTAGACTGGAAATATATGTAACAGTTGTATCAAGTTTATCTGCAAAATCCTCTTGAGACCAACCGTTTTCTAATCTGAAAAATACGATATTATTTGCTAAAATGTTTCTTGCGTTCTTTTTTGAGTTGATATTATCACATCCCTACATAAATAACATACTATTATTGTAATAAGTTTAAATTTTTTATACCATTACCACTCTGTAGTAAGTTATAATTTTAATATATGTAAAGAATTAGAATTTTATGTGCTAAAAAGGTAAGTTTATTTAAGGAAAGAGGTTAAATAATGAAAGAGCAAAGCATAGAAGATTATACTAGTATTATTGAAAAAAATATTAATAGTGATTTAAAAACAATCACAACCATTGTTTACAAGTATGACATTGCAAATATTATGAGTAATTTAAAGGATTTATCCATAGATAAACAAAATGAGATTTTGGAATGTGGAATTAATAAATATTTAAAAATTATTCAATCAACAAAATTTGAGTACGTACAATATATTATTATGCAAAGAGATATTGACGATATATTCGAATTTTTTACCGAAGATGAAAAAATGGATGAAATGAACGATAGTGTTGATGTTGCTTCTGATTTGGTTTTAAAAGCAATAGGTCATAATAACAGAAAATTAACATTGCCAATAAGTGTTAATAATGTAATAGACTATAGTATTCATAATAGTGTTTCTAATGATAGTATTCATTTAGAAATTTTATATATTTATTTATATTTGGTTAGTTTTTGTTACTTATTAAAAAATAAAGATTATAGTAAGGAAATCAAAAATTTCTCAAAAGATAAATGGAAGTACAAAACTATTGAATTATAATAAAATGTAGTAATATAGTAGTAATTAGTAGTACCCCAAAACTTACCTTTTTTATGAGAGCACTATTTATGTGTTCTTTTTGATAAGAATAACTATTAATTTAATATTTTAAAAATTAATAGGGATAAAAATGTGGAAAGGAGATAAAATGTTTAAGAAAAAACAACTATTAAAAAAAGAATCTGTTAATATGAATTCGATAACTGACGTATTAACATATTGCCAAAAGAGAGAAAAAAGAGTATTTTTAATTGGCGGTAGTATAATAACAATTCTTTTAATAGCATTAATAGCATTTGGCTTTTATTCTTACGAACATAGGAGCTTTGTTTATTTATTAAATGCTAATGGTGAAAATTTTGATTTTAGTAATTCTGTTTTTATAAAAGCTAGTAATAAATATTATCTAAATACTGGCAAGGTAGTAGCAAAAGATTCATCAATTAAAACAGATGATATTTCAATTGTTAGTTTAAAATATAATGATGAGCTAATAGTTTCATCAGATGATTTAAATTCTAAACGCCTAACAGAAAATATTGGCTATAATGAATTATTTACAAAAGATAAAGTAAATAATATTAAAGATTGGTATTTTGAAATTGAATATAAAGTGGACAATGAAACAAAAAAAGATATTTTACCTGTAACAATTAGAAATTTATAGTAAATGTGATTATCCTTTATGATAGTCATTTTTGCAGGTTAGAATGATAAAAATTAAGTATTATAACCAACTATTTAGTTGCAAAATTGCATAAAAAACACAAGAAAATGCAAAAATGCAACTAAAATGATTGACAAATATGCCTTTTTAAGATAGTATATAAGCCATCAAAAGGGGGATTTAATATGTTAAATACTCAGTCAATGAATTTGGATTTAATAAGAACATTTGTAATTGTTGGACAATCTAAAGATTTATCTGATGCTTCATCTAAATTAAAAATAGATAAATCTAATGTTTCAAGACATATCAAAGCTTTAGAAGGTTTGATGGGTACAAAATTAATTAAAAAGAATTCTAAAAATTATATTGAACTAACGGAAGACGGAAAATTATTATTTGATGGATTTGAGAAAGCTTATAATTTAATTTTTTTAACCGAAAAAAGTTTTAGACAAAGTAAAGATTTAAATGCTGGTAAAATATCAATAGGTATATCATCTAATTTAGAATCTAATATATTGAATAGTAAGATTGAAGCTTTTAAAAAATTATATCCGGCTACTTCTTTTAAAATTATTAATCTTCCATCAAAGGAACTATATGAAAAATTAATTCATTACAATATTGATTTTGTTATTGATGAAAGTATTGATTTTCAAAGATCAAACGGGATTGTTAGTTCAAAAATTTATGAAGAAAATTTTGTGTTAGGTTACAGTGATAAAAAATATAAACTTGATAATTTAAATGATTTAGAAAATGCTCCATTAATACTTCCCGTTAGAAACAAAGAAGAGAGAATTTTATTTGAAAAATTACTTGATAAGAATAATATAAGCAAAAATTTATCAATTGAAACTTCTAATTATAACTCATCTATTGATTTTGCTTTGAAAGGTTTAGGAGTAGCATTAGTACCAAAAGAGATGGAAACTAAAGATGATTTAAAATATTTAAATATCGATTTACAGAAAAATATTAATATTTCTTATGTTTCAGAAAACTTATCACCTTCTTCAAGAGAGTTTTTAAATCAATTTAAAAATGATATTGATAAATATAAATAATGAATGATAAATGATTCAAAGCCTAGTGTCTTTAATTGATGCTAGGCTTTGTTGCATTTTTGCATTTACAGTTGTAAAATTGACCGATACTATTTTTAAAATTATGTGTTAGTATAGTTGGCACAAAAGGAGGAATTTTATGGCAGTTGTAGAAATGCACTCCAGCTGGTTAGCCATTAATTCAATTCTTGGTTGTCCAAATGGATGCAAATATTGTTTATTGCAAGCAACAGGTGATAATAATTGTTTTCCAAAACAATTAGCAACCCCAAAAGAGGCAGTAGAAACACTATTAGATTATAAATATTATGATAAAGCTATTCCATTATGTTTACTACCAAATACGGACGTTTTTGTAAATCCTAAAAATTTTAAGTATTTATTGGAATTATTAGATGAAATTGAAAAACATAATATTAAAAATGACTTAATAATTATAACAAAATGTAAAATTCCAGAAGAAATGATAACTTATGCTAAAAAAATAAAAGAAAATAATCAAAATATAGTGTTCTATATTAGTTATTCGGGACTAGGAAAAGAAATAGAACCACGAATAAGTGAGGAAATTTTAAGAGATAACTTTAAAAGATTGAGTGAAAATGGAATAGATGTAATTCATTATTATAGACCATTTTTACCACAAAATTCAGATTCAAAAAAAATCACAGAAATTCTTAACTATGTTAATCAATATACTGATATATCAGTAACGACAGGATTAGCTTTAATTGAAACTTTTATTGATAAAATAGATTGTTGGGATGAAGTTAAGAAGAATAAAGATAAGTGTTTAAAGGCTAACTGTGTATGGCCTGAAAATGCTTGGAATTATTTTAATAATAATTATTCTCATAAACAACAAATATTTCAAACAAATACTTGTGGCTTAAATACCAAACTTAAACGACCATCAACACAATATTATGGCAGTTTTGAATGTCAAAATTATAATCATTGTAGTGAAGAGCAAAGAGAAAGATGTCGTTTAGCACATCAACAATTAAATAGAGAACTTATAATATCTAGATGTAAAAGATTATTAGAAAAATTAGATTTTGATATTACTAATATTGAATATGTATTTGATGAATATGGTAGTTTAGAACTAAAGAATATAGATTTGAAGATAAGTGATGCTTCTTACTTATCGTATAAATTAGGGGTTAAGGTATACATTTCTACTAATAATATAGTAAAAACTACTTACAATTCAACTCTAAATGGGGCTAGACCATTAGTGTTAAAGGCTGGTGAGAAATAATGAAAGATATATTAAAATTTCTTGATACTCATTATGATAATGCTTTAAAACTTGTAAGTGATTTTGACATTACTAAATCAAAAAAATGGGAAGCTAGTGATTATGTACAGGAATTGTTAGTTCAAGTAGGACATGTTTATACAGTATTAGATCAAGATAATGATGTTAAAGAAAACAAAAGAGTTATAAACAATCTTGGGGATGAGCTTGCAGATGTATTGTTACAACTAATTAATCTTGCTAGAATTATGAATATTGATATGTATGAAATTGAAAATTTGAAAGATTATAACTCTAGTAATGTAAATGGTTTATCTATTTTAATGGGGCAACTTGCAGAAGTCATCATGGAAAATAATAGTGCAAGATTTAAAAAGAATAGAGTAGGTTTTGAAACAAGTTATGACTTTATAAAAGATAGAATATTTAAACTATTTATTATAACTTATAACATTGGTAAAAAGCATAAATTGAATTTGATTAAAGAATTTAGTTTGATGTGTGAGGATGCTAATGGTTTTTTAGAAAGATTTAGAAAAGGTGAAGTAAATAGACAAGAATATATTGATATTTATGATGAAAACGAAGATTATCTTGGCTATTGTGAAAAGAATGAAGCTCATAGATTAGGATATTGGCACCGTGTTTTTGGATGTTTAATTTTTAACAGTAAAACCAATAAAGTATTTATGCAATTAAAAAATCCAAACCATAATGGAATTCATAAAAAGGCATTACTAGAAATAACAGTTGGAGGACATTTAATTACAGGAGAAACTCCAACAGACGGTGTAAGAGAAATAAAAGAGGAAACTGGATTAGATATTGATTCTAGAGATTTAAGATTTATCGAGTATAGAAGATGCAATAAAACGATTAAAAGTGATTACAAGATAAAAGAATTCCAATACTATTATTCAGTAGATGTTGATAAAAATGTAACTGACTTTAAAGATTTTGACAAGAATGAAGTGTTAAGTTTTATTGAAGTAGATAAAAATGATTTAATAAAATTAATTAATAAGAAAATCACAAAAGTAAAAGCAAGATATGATAATGGTGGAATAACAAATATTTGTTATAGTGATTTAGACAAAGCATTTATAAATAATGGCTTATACATTTCTTTATTGAATAAATTAGATAAAGAGGAAGGAGAAAGATTAATGGATAAAAAACTAAAAAAATTATATAAATTAATATCAAGTGAAAAAAGAAAACAACCAGAATCATTTTATTTTGATGATGGTAAGGTCGTTAATACAAAAGATTTTGAAAAAGATTTTGTTCATTATTCTGTGATGAAAGTACAACCTAATGTAAATTATAATGAATTTATAGTATATATTCTCATTGTATATAAAGATAAACCAATACCACAAATGTTGTTGAAAAAATTTAAAACAAACAGTGCTGCTAATAAGTATTTTGATAAGCTATCTAATTTGATAGAAAAAAATACTAGCGAAGATATAATAAATACTTGCTATTATGATAAATTTGATAGTAACGAAAAAGTCAGTATTTTCAAGCGTATTTTTGGATAAGGTATCAGTATTACTACCAGAATAAATACCAGTAAAACGACATAAAAAATACCAGTTTTTTGTCTATAACAAATACCATAACTTTCTGATACAATTGTTATAAATAGGGCGAACTTTAAAAAGAAAGCTCTATTTTTTTACCCATTCGGTTGCAAATTTGCAAATGTAAATGCAAAAATGCAACAAAAGTCTTGACTTTTTAGGAAAATAATGTAAGATAGGAGGCAATTAATTACATTATTATGTAAATTAAGGGGTTTTGGTGATGTGTTACATTTGAATTTATTTGCGGTAGTTTAGAAGATATTACTAGAACTCAAGGCAGTATTTCTTTTAGATGGGAGGTAAATTCATATTATGAGAGCATTATTAAAAAATGTGTATCTTAAAAATTATAATACTAGGTTTCTTGTCAGATTAGTTCATGATTTATATGATGATTATAATTACAAGAGGTTTTTATCAAGAAACATTTATGATAGTGCATTAAAGAAATCATTGTTATTCAGAGAAGAAGATTTGAGTTACCACAAAAAGTCCGATCCAACAGAACAAACTTTTAAATTAAAACAAGAAATAGATGAATTTATAAATTTGTTTAATAGAAAAGTTGAATTGATGTTAGAAGAATTTACAGATGATGAGAAGAGAATTTATAATGACTGCATTATAAATAGATTATCTGATAAAGTAGTAAAGGATAGGATTTGTAAAACCGACAAAACATACTATCGAATAAAGAAGAGTTGTTATTTAAAAGTTGCTTTGTGTTTTGAATTAGTAGATGGCTATGAAAAAAATATAGCTACTTCAACAATTAGTCTAGCTGGCTAGTTGTTTTTTTATGATTTTTACTAATAAAAAAATTGGCAAAAAATAAAAATAACATTTTATTAGTTAATTTATTTTCCTTGAAAAGTCGCATATATAAAGGATTTTATGACATTTTAGCACAACTAAAATTAAGTGAAAAAAGGCAAGAAAAGATGCTACTGACATTACGGTTGTCAAGTGCTAAAATGTAGTAAAGTGGGATAAGTTTAGAGAGATGGTTACTTATTTCAATTAAATGGGTAAATACTTTTGAAGAGCAAATTTAGTTTTGTTCTTTTTTTATTCATTAAATTAAGGAGAGTAGATATTTATGCCAAGAGTTAGTAAACCAAAACTTTATCAATCAGAAATTATTAATGCTTTTGATTATCAAAAAACAAAGGAGAATGTTTTAGAATATTTTTCAAAGTATCGTTTGTATTCTAATAATATAAATTTATTATTAAATACATGTAGTAGTTCTTTATCAAATGACAATTTGGGGATTTATTCTTCCAAAGTAACTGATAAAACATCAGCGATTGCTATTAAGATAATTGAATACAAAGAATATATTGAAGAAATTAGTAAAAATTTTAGAAAACTAAGAATGTACTTAACTGATGATGAAAAGATGATTTTTAATTTATCAATTTTATCTAGTCATACAGATGAAGAACTAGCTGAAAAGTTATCGCTAGATAAATCAAACATATATAAAAGGAAGAAGAGTTGCTTTATAAAAGTAGCTCTTTTTTACAATATTGATGTTTTAAAATGAAAGAAGGTTAAATGATGAAATTAGTTCTAATAATATTAGGAATTGCTGCATTAATAATAACTTTATTATTTATTATTTGTGCATGTATTATTTCTAGTAGATGTGAGTAATAATTGGAGTTATAGCTCTCCATAAAAAAAGCTAAATAAATGGTGGAAGGAGGAAATCGATAATGGAAATTAAATGCTATTTACCAAGAGATTTATTTGATAGTATTGAAAGAAGATGCAACGCACTTAACATTTCTAAGTCAGAATATTTAAGACTGTTAGCTTCCTTAGATATTTATAATATTAACTATCAAAATGTATTACAATACTTTGAAATTTTAAATCATAGTATTAATGAAATTCAAGTAAAACTTGGTATTGCAAATACAGCTAATAATAATTAAATATTATTTATTAATAAGGGCTGACAAAATTATAGAAATACGGTATAATCTTGGTAAAAAAAGAGGAGAGGATTTCTATGAGAAAAAAGAAATTAATACCTCTTGCAACTTTTATCTTAATAGCATTGTTAATTATAGGTGCTAGTACATTTTACTTTAAAGCAAGAGAAGAAAAAGTTAATCAAACAAATGTAACAAATGACATTACAAAAGAAGAAAAAAAGAATGAAGAGGAGAATAAAGAAGAACAGTCTGTTGATGATTCAAAGGTTAATTCAAATGATGAAGTAACAAATTCAAAAAATGATGATGTTTCTTTAGATACAAATAATTCAGTAACTAATAAGAATACTACTTCTAATGAATCAAAGAAACAAGATGTTCAAAAAGAAGAAAAAAATAACAATAAAAAAACGAATGATAATAGTAGTTCTGTATCAAATTCACAACCAGTGCAACCAACGCAACCAACTCAGCCCACTTGTACTCCTAAAAAGTTTGATATGAATTGGGTAAGAGCTGATTTTAATACTTTTGAAGAGTGTAAGAACATAGGAGATAAGTATATGGATAGCTATGGCTATTATTGTGATAGTTATCAAGATAGTTGTGGAACAACATATTATATGTTAACTCTTTTTGATACGAATGGAAATTTATTTGATTATCATTCAGTGCAAATACCTTAATGGTATTTTTTTTATGGTTAAAATTAGAGGAGAGAAAAAATGAAAGGAAAATTAAAATATTTAACACTATTGTTATTAGGAATAACTTTAATGCCTATTTTAAAAGTTAGTGCTAGCAATTATAATGCACAGTTTAATGATAAGTATAAGTGGATTCCTAATACTTATGTGAATATGAAACAAGGGACTAGAACTAAATATCAACAAATGGCAGTTATAGCAAGAACAAGTGATAATCAGTTCGTATATTGTATTGAACCCGGAACACCGCTAGAAGAATTTACTGATTATACGGGTACAGATGTTAATCAAGCTTATGTTGCTAATATGAGTCAAGAACAATGGAAAAGAATTCAATTATTAGCATTTTATGGTTATGGTTATTCTGATAGTGAGGTAAATCATAGCGATTTGAAATGGTATGCAATTACTCAATTTATGATTTGGCAAACTGTTCCACATGGTTGGGATATTTATTTTACTGATTCTTTAAAAGGAAATAGAATTACTAAATATGAAAGTGAAATGGCGGAGATGGAAAGATTAGTTGCAAATCATTATAAAGCTCCAGAATTTGGAAATACTAATTTTGAAACAGTAATTGGAAATTCAATAAAAATTACAGATACTAATTCAGTTTTATCAAAATGGCAAGTATCAAGTGATTCTAAAGTATCATTAAATAAATCTGGAAATGATTTATATATAACTGCTAATGAAGTTGGTAGTACAAATATAGCTTTAACTAAGAAGGATATTAAATATTCACATCCTACAATTGTTTATGTAAGAGCGGATAGTCAAGATTTAGTACAAGTTGGTAGCTATGATCCGTTACAAAGAAATATTAGTATTAATATTGTGGGTGGTAAAGTTGCTATCAATAAGGTTGACAGAGATACTGGAAAGAATATCCCACAAGGAGATGCAACTTTAGCTGGTGCCGTTTATGGTGTATATAGTGAAGATGGTACATTAGTTACTAAGATTACGACTGATAAAAATGGTTATGCTATAAGTGGATATTTACCAAGCTTAGGAAAATTTTATTTAAAAGAAATTACACCTAGTAAGGGTTATGAATTGGATACAAATTCTTATGAATTCAATATTTCAAAAGATAATTTAGAACCATTAATTCCTGTACAAGAAAAGGTTATTGAAAGAAATGTTAATTTCTTTAAGGTTTATGCTAATGACAAAACAGGAATGTTGGTAGGAGAACCTAATGTAACATTTGATATTTATTTAAAATCAAGTGGTGAAAAATATAAAACTATTACAACTGATAGTAAAGGGTATGCTACTGTAAAATTACCTTATGGTACTTATATAATTAAACAAGTTACAGCAACTACAGATTATGAAAAAGTTGATGATTTTGAAATTACTATTAATGAAAATACAGATGAGCCATTATATAAGTTAATTTCAAATGCTCCAATTACTGCTAAATTAAAAGTAATCAAAGTTGATAAAGATACTGGTGATATTATTGCTAGAGCTAATATTAAATTTAAAATTTTTAATGTAGATACAGAAGAATATGTTTGTCAAAGAATTACTTATCCAACAGTAAAAAATGTATGTGAATTTGAAACTGATGAAAATGGTATATTAATTACACCATACCCTTTAATGCCGGGAACTTATAGATTAGAGGAAGTAGATCAACGAATTGATGGCTATTTATGGAATAAAGAATCAGTAGAATTTCATATTGGAGAAAATTCAGAATTAATAAAAGATGATGAATTGGGTGTTTTATTTGAAGTTAAATTTGCTAATAAAGAGGTAAAAGGCGGTGTAACAATTGACAAAACTGGTGAAAAATTTGTGATTGATAATGGTAAATATACTTATGATAAAGTAAATTTAGCAAATGTAAAAATAGGATTATACCCTAAAGAAGATATTTATTCTGCTAATGGTAAATTGATTTACAAAAAAGGTGAATTAGTTAAAGAAGGATTTACTAATAAGGATGGTAAATTAGTATTTGATAACCTATATTTAGGAAAATATTTTATCAAAGAAATTGCTACAGATAATAATCATGTTTTAGATGATAAAGAGTATGAATTAGAATTAAAATATAAGGATCAATATACTGATAATGTTTCTTATGATATTACTTTAGAAAATTATTATAAAAAAGGAAAGTTAGAATTTACTAAAAAGGATTTAGTAACTGGAGATACTATTCCAAACACTATTATAGAAATTTATAACGATAAAGATGAGTTGATTGGAACTTATAAAACAGATAAAGATGGAAAAGTATCTATTGATGATTTAGCTATTGGCAAATATTATATTGTAGAAAAAGAAGCTACAACTGGTTATGTAATTACTGATGAAAAAGTTTATTTTGAAATCAAAGATAATGCTGAAATTATTAAAGCAGAAATGAAAAACAAACCTATCATGGGAAGTTTAGAATTTACTAAAGTTGATTTTTCAACAGGAGAAGTATTATCAGATACTCTAATAGAAATTTATAATGAAAATAATGAATTAGTATTTTCTGGTAGAACAAACGAAGAAGGCAAAATAGTAATTAATGAATTGAGATATGGTAAATACTATATTCTTGAAAAAGAAGCACCAGAAGGATATGAATTAAATGATGAGAAAATGTGGTTTGAAATTACTGAGGACGGTCAAATAGTTAAATCAGAAATGAAAGACCATAAGAAAGTAATTGAAGTACCTAATACTTTATCAGAATCTTATTTAAATTTAATTGCTGGTACAATTGTTTTAACTGGTGCTGGATTAATAATTATTGCAAATAGAAGAAAAAAGAATAAATAGAAAAGATAAAAAGGGGTTTGGTTTTTAATATATATAATTATTACTATAAATAAAGAATGGAGGAATAGAGATGAGTAGTATTAATAAATTTTGTGTAATGGGAAGATTAGTTAAAGATCCAGAGTTAAGAGAACTAGATAATGGAAATAAAGTTGCTAATGTTACTATTGCAGTAGATAGAAGTTATAAAGACAAAGAAGGAAACAAAATTACAGATTTCTTCAATTATGGCTTATGGAATAAAAATGCCGAAAGAATTTGTGAATTTAGTAAAAAAGGAGATATTATTTATTTAGAAGGATCTTTTAAAGATAAAACTATTGAACTTGAAGAAGGAAAAATTATCCATACATTTGAACCTTTAGTTGAAGAATATAAGCATATTGTTACTTATAAAAATAATAATTTAGAAGAAGCAACTACTTTAGAAAATGAAGTGAGCAAATAATATGTTTGATAAAAATAAAGAATATAGTTTAGAAGAACTACTAAATTTATTTAGTATGTATAACTTAGAGTTTAAATTTTATGGAAATAATGATAATGGTAAGTTAGATGTGTATATGAAAACAGGTGATGATAAAACATCTGTTTTTTCATCTATTCCATCAATTATGACAAAAAAAGATTATATATCTTTAACTGAAGAAGAAGCAAAAAAGATAAAATTTAAATTTGAGAAGGAGGTTAATGATTTGGATTTAGATATTGTTGGCGTTGTATTGAAAACAAGTGATGTTAATATTCCATCAGGCAAGTATTCTTTAGAAACTTTAAACAATCTTTGTAAAGAACAGGACCAAGAAGATAGAGTTATTAAAGATGATAGTGTAGATGGAATTTGTTATTTTATTGTCGACCATAATACTGGCTGTAATTTATATGATGGTGTTTATACATTTGATAAAAATAATAATGGTTTAATAGAAGATTTAAAAAATAAATATGAACAAGAAAATAATCAGTTATTAAAGAATAATTTAAAGTTGATTTTAGATTATTGTAAAGAGTTAAAAGAGAAAGATATTACTAGATAATTAATATCAAAAGGAGGGATGATTAGTTTTGAAGAAAAAATTAACTAAATATAAAGATAAAGTGAATATGTATTTCCTAAGTATTTTTATTTTCATTTTAGGAATTATTGTTAGTATTCCAAAAGTATATGCAGTTGATAAAATTGAAGGTGGCAATATAACCATAGAAAGTCTAGGAACAATTATCAAGAATTTAGCAACCAGAGTCCAAGTATTTGGAATTGTAATTTCTTTTATAGCTTTAGTAGTGTTTGTTATTCAATTTATTATTGGAGATGATGAAACCAAACAAAGAAGAAAAAAGACTATTCTTTATACTTTAGGTGGAGTAGCATTATTAATTTTAGTACCTAGTATTATCAACTTCGTTATTGATACTTTAAAGTAAGGATTTGTATGCTAAATACATTAAGTATTGCAAGTGATATAAAATATAGTGTTTTAGATATTTTAAGAGGATTGGGAATGGGAATTATTAATATTGTCTTTAAAACGATTGATGTTTTATATGATGTAGCACATAGTATTAATAGTTTGAATTTTATTGAAATGCTTAAAAATGTTGATAATTCTCCATTCACTAAAATATTTAATGCTTTTTTTATTCTGGCTTTTGCACTTTTATTTTTGTTTGCAGTTTGGAAGCTAACTTTTAGAATTTTAGATGCAGATAGTAATGAACAGCCATTATTTGAATTGGTAAAAGAGATTGTTAAATGTGGTTTTCTAATATTTTCAGTATATTTAATATTTAGTACAACTATTAATTTAGGAATTAATTTATCAAATGCCATTTATAATAATTTTAATATAAGTAACTCTACGATTGGAGATAAGATGAAAACATCATATTTATCTATAAACGAGGCTTGTTATAAAGTTTCTGGCGGTGATAAGGTGGATGCAAAGAATGTCAAAGATTTAAAAGATAAGTTAGATGGCTATTCTAATACTAGTTCTGCGAATACTATGGCTGATTTTGAAAAACTGATAAGAAATGACACAATTACGGCTAGCAATGTTTCTGATAGTGGTGCTTTTTCTTTTAGATGTAACATCTATAAACCGGGTATCTGGAATGATAGTGAAGATTATGCTTTTAATTATAACTTTTTGTTTGGAATCATAATAGGAGCAATATTTCTATTTGCGGTTGGTTTTTCGGTATTAATGCTAGGAAAACGACAACTAGAACTTGCTTTTTTAATGGTTATATCACCACTTGTCATTGCAACGAGTGTGGGGCGAAAAGAACAAAGATCAGCTCTGTATCAACAACTTGCTTCTTTAGTATTACAAGCTGGAGCGATAATGCTTTTAATAGGCTTAACTTCAATTATGTTTAACGCTATACAAAATAGTGCTGATATTAACAAATTAAATTATTTTACTAAAGTAGTAGCTCAATCAGTTTTATACTTAGGTTGTGCTATGATGCTAATGACAGGTTGTACTTCTTTAAATCGATTTATTGGTGAAAATGTATCTGCCAATAGCGGTAGAGATATGATGATGGCAATGCGAGGTTTAGGTGGTGGATTAGCAACCGCAACTGGTCTTGGAATTGGTGCTGTTGGAGCTACAGCTGGCGTTGCAAAAGGTGGATTTAAAATAGGGAAAGGAATAGGTCAATTAGCAAAAGGTGGAGTGCAAACAACCAAAGGAATGTATCATGGTATTGCTAGCGTTAATCCTAAAATGAATTCTAGTGTATCAAAGAAAATGAATGACAAAGTTGGTAAAGGCTTAGCTCAAATGATGAAAGGCTCAGATTTACAGCAAAGTGGCAATCCAATTGCTCGTGCTTACGGAAGAGTTTTAGAGTCAAGAGGAGAAGGTAATGTTAAAGATGCTGCAAGTAAATGGGATTTTTCTAATGATAGATATAATGTCGATTATGTTAGAGGTGGTGTATCACTTGCACGAGATGGAATAAACAATATTAAAAGTGGTTTTGGTGGTGCTTTTGATAGCATTAAAAACATTGGAAATCCACATAGCAGTAGGTATCATACAAGACCTAAAATAACTGATTATGGAAATGAATCTGATAGAATATGATGAAGGGATAAGATAATATGTATATTACATTAAAAAGTATAAAAAGAAATCTAGGCTTATTCAACTTAGAGTATGAAGATTTAATAATTGGTGGAATATTTATATTACTTTTTACAATTTTATTTTTATTAAAAATTTATACATTATCTATAGTTGTAATTTCTTTTGGAATACTATCTTTAGTACCAATGGATTTTAGCAAATGTAATCGAATGTATAAATTGTTTATATTATTTATAAAATATCTATTTAAAAATAAAAACTATTATTATTTTAAATGATAAATGAAAGGGGGATAATGTGAATTTTAAAACAAAAGAAGAACGTCTACAGGCAAAAATTAAGAGAAAAAAGAATAAAGAAGGGAAAACAATTTTAAAGGCAAAGAAAAAAATAAGTGATGATTATATCAGCAAAAGTATAGTTAAAAAGAAAATGCAAAATTCTCAAGTTTTTTGTAATATAAAAGATATTACTGATAGTGGTTTAATAAAACTTAAAACTAATCAAGTTGCTTATTTTTATAAAGTAAGTCCAATTGATTTGTCTTTAACAAATGATAATGAACAAAAGCTATTCTTTCACACCTTATCAAAACTTTATCGTTTGCCTTTTACTATTAAGGCGTATAAGTTTGATGAAAAGATAAACTTAAATATCAATAAAGAAAACTATGAAAAGTTAATAGAAGAGAATTCTGATAATAAGGTAAGAACTAACTTACTTATAAATAATCATGATTTTATTGAAATGATAGAAGAAGAAAATATGACATCAGCTTCTTCTTATTATTTTGCTATTATTTGTAAGAATAAAGAGGCCTTAGAAAAGGCCAAAGAAGATTTTGAAAGAACATGTGATGCAATAATTCCTAAGTTAGATATTGAATTAGTTGATAATAAAAAATGGCTTATCAAAGTATTCACTAATTTATATTATTCTGATGTTAATTTAGATCAAATTATGTATTATGATTTTGTTGATTTATTATCACCATTAAGAATAACTGAATTACCTTCTTATTTAAAGGTTGATAATCAAGAAATTCAAATGGTTAGTATTAAGGATTATCCATTATTTATTGAACATGGATTTTTAGATAGGATTATCAACTTGCCGAATGTTAAGGCCAGCGTAACTATTAAAGATACTATTGAACAATCTAAATTATTAAATGTATTAAATAGTAGTTTTAAAGCAGTCTTAGCCGATTATAATTCATCAAAAAATTTAAGTGATGTAACGGAAATGCAATCACTTATGAATAATTATAAATTGTTAATAGAGCAAATATCGGCAAATGATGAAAGGGTTAAAGAAGTTTCAATAATTTTAGCAATAAGTGGTAATAAAAAACAAAGAGATGAAATTTTAAAAGAAATAAAAACAAATGCTGAATTATATCAAATTAAAGTAGATGTTCCTAATTTAAGACAAATGTCGGCATGGCAAGGTTTTGAACTTACAGATAAAGGTTTACCTGATTATGCTATGTATCTACCTACATCAACATTAGCATCAGCATTTTTCTTTACTGAAAATTATCATAATGATTCTACCGGCTGGCTTATGGGAGAGGATTGTAATTATGGACTTCCAACATTCTTCGATCAATTTAAATTAACTAAAAATAGAACAGGTCATAATATGAGTGTGATTGGTACAACAGGTAGTGGAAAAAGTTTTTTATTAAAACTGTTAATAACAAATGAATTTGCTAGAGGAACAAAATTATTCTTGTTTGATATAGAAAATGAATTAGAAAAACTTACTAATAGATGTGGTGGAGAATACATTGATTTATCAAGTAAAAGTTTAATTAATCCGTTGCAAATTAGATATGTTTCTACTGATGATGATAATGACACTTCTATTTTGGGTAAGCATTTAGGATTTTTAGAAAATTTCTTTATAACTGCTTTTGAAGATATATCAGAAAAAGAATTAGTAGTATTGTTAGATATAGTTGAAAAATTTTATAATTCAAGGGGAATTACTAAGAAAACTACATTAGAAGAGTTTGAAAAAATGACGCCTAAAGATTATCCGATATTTTCTGATTTGTATGCTTATCTTTTGGAACAACAAAGAACAGTTAAAACTAAAGAATTAGAAAGAATTTTAGTTAATATTGAAGTTCTATTAAAGAGAATGGTTACAGGTCAAGATGGAAATTTATATAATGGTATAACGACTATTGATTTAAGCAATAATTTAGTTGTCTTTAATTTACAAGAATTATTATTTAATTCTTCACGAAGATTAATCAATACTCAAATGATTAATTTACTTACTTATTTAAGTAATGAAATTGTTGATAATAAAAAGAAAAATGATAATAAAAATAAAAAGCAAAATATGTTAATAGTAGTTGATGAATTTCATTATTTTATAGATGAAGATAATCCAACTTTATTAAAGTATTTTGGCCAGATGGCAAGACGTTTAAGAAAATATAATGCTGGTATTGTGGTAGCTACACAGCAACCATCTGACTTAACTAGTAGTGCTGGTGTATTAAGACACGCTTCTAGTTTATTTGGAAATTGCCAGTATCAAATAACAGGTATGTTAAAGGATAATGATGTCCAAGCAATCGAAAAAATATATGCAAATACGCCGCTTACAGAAACACAAAAAAGTTTTCTTAGTAAGTGTGGACAAGGGCAATTTTTAGTCAATATAACTAATAAAAATAGACTTAGAATTAATGTGTTTGCGACACCTCTACAGCTTTACTATATGGGTGAAACTGACGAATTTCCAAACGGTGAAAAATGAAAAATATATTAAAGTTAAATACTTTTTTAATAACTTTAGTAGCTGGTTTTATTCTTGCTATTATATTCATTATAGTTATAGCAGTTTGTGGATATAAAATGGGTGAGGCTTATGTAAATGAACAAGCTAATCAAATGCGAGCAAACTCTGTTGTTATAAATAGTCAATTATATGCCGAAAGATATAGAAGTCTTTTAAACAAGTATTTAGTTTCTAAAGGATATGTTTCCTTAGAAAGAATGGTATTTTATCTGCAAAGAACTAATAACATATTGGATACTTCTACTTTAAGTTATGATACTTGGGAAAAAGCATATCTTGAAAACTTGAATTTTGAAGAAAAGCAAATGATTCCAATCAAGACAATTTGCAAAAAGTTAGATTCTGATACTTCTATTCCAAACTTAACGATTGAAAATGGGATGAATGAGAATGGAATTGCAATAGATGTAATAAATTTATGCGTAGCAAATGATGTTGATATAACAAAGAGTGATGAGTATAGTGAGTTATATTTTCCCTTACCTTATACATTTCCATTAAGAAATAATTTTACAGTAACTTCGATTGTATTTGAACATAGAAATGTTGATTTAGGAAACTTATCAGATTCTGCTCAAGCTAATGCTAACTTTCATTCTGGTTGGGATTTAGCTATTCCAACTGGAACTAATTTTTATAGTATTTGTGATGGTACAGTATCTAATATAACTAATACACAAGCAAATGATTTACCTTTTAAAGAATCTGGCAATTCTACTGGAAATTATATGATGGTTACTTGTAATAATGGCTTTACCGCCATGTATTGGCACATTCAATATCAAAGTCAACCATATCAAGTTAAAGTTGGTACAAATGTTAAAAAGAGTGAACTACTTGGCAGAACTTCTACTACTGGAACATCTACAGGACCACATCTACATTTAGGTTTGAAAGATAAAGATGGAAAATTACTTGATGCTATGGCTTATATAGATTTTACTGAATACGAGGGAAACTAAATTGGTTTCTCTTTTTAATTTGAAAAGAGGGGATGCAATGGAATGGATAAATAATTTAGGTAAAATGTTAAAAAAAGAAAGATTGTCGTGGGGAATGTCTAGAAGTCGTTTAGCTAAGCTAGCTTATGTAGATAGAGAAACAATTGTAGATATTGAAACAGGCAAAATATTAAATCCAGATTTTTATGAAATGCTTAATATTTGTGAGGCACTTGATTCATCAGTTTTCTTTTATTTAAAAGATTATAATTTGATTGATGGGGTAAAAAATGATTAAAGACGTTTTAGAAAAATTAAAAGGTAATAATCAACTTACTAATCATGTAATTGACTACTATATAGATGAAAGCAATAATTACGAATCTAGTGATGAATTATTAAGTAGTATGAAAAATTTACAAGAGTATGGTTGTGTGTCGGGGATGATAGGAGAACTCATCTATTATGATGATACAATTAAATTTTTTGATAAATATAAGAATGAGATAAATGAATTACTTGCTAATGTAACAGAAGGTACAGGTTGCTCAATGGAGGAATTATTTGGAGATAAATTTAATAAGGATGATCCATTAGTTACTGATTATGAAAATAAAAATTTACTTGCTTGGTTTGGCTTTGAAGAAACAGTAAATAATTTATATGAAAATGTGTATGAAAGTTTAAAAAATAATAACTTTGAATATGAATATTAGGAGGATTTATGATAACGAAAACTTGTTACTTTTATAATGTTGGAACAACTTTTGATAAAGATGATTTAAAAACTTTAAAAAATGTATGGAATTGTAATGGAAATTGTTGCAAATCTGATTTATGCAATGGCTTAAATTGTGAAAATTATGGAATTGTCTTCAATGAAGCAGAAGCAATGAATTACATTTATCAATATGTAAAAAATGGTGTTGCTAACACTTACGGTTACATTAAGAAAGTTGATATAACTTTACCAAACGAAGAGTGGAAAAGTATATATGATTATTTATTGAAAAATTATAACTTTAATTCTTTAGAAGATGCTTCCAACAATGGTTTTATCAATTTTGACTATGGTGAATTGCTTGAAGATTATTCCTCTTATTGGGAAGAACCAGATAAATCTTTTTATAAAACAAATCAGTCAACAATTGAAAAAAATACAATTCATGTTTTAAGAGAAAAAGACTTAAATAAGAATACAATAGATTGGATTAATAAATATCTTTATGGAACATTAGAAGATTTTAGAATTATGGAAATATAGGAGATAAATAATTATGAATTATGATAAAAAATTTATTTCAGATTCCATAAGAAAACTAGGAGCTAAATATGGTACACACGAAGCCTTTAAAGATGTGGTAATTTGTATTGCTTATTCGTTTGCTAATGCTACTGATTTTAAAGAAGAAAGAGAAAAGGAATATTTAAGAATTATAAATAAATATTCAAAGGAAGACCAACAATTATTTCCTCAAATACTGACTGCTTTGGTTAATGAATACTCTAAAGCAACAGCACCAACCGACATTCTTGGAGATATTTATGAAAACTTAAATCTAATAAAAAAAGATTCATCACAGTTTTTTACACCATTAAAGGTTTGTGATTTGATGGCTAAGATAACAACTACTAAAGACGATTATGAAAATACTATTAAGGAAAAAGGATATATAATCATTTCTGATCCAACTTGTGGAAGTGGGAGAATTTTATATGCTACATATAATGAGCTGCTAGATAAGAAAGTACCTAATAACAAAATACTCTTACAAGGTGATGATTTAGATTTAACTTGTTGCTGTATGACCTATATTCAGCTTTCTTTAATGGGAGCAAATGCAATAGTACATCATCAAGATACTTTAACTATGAATAAATTTGATACTTTTTATACAGTTTCTTATGCAATGAATAAAGAACTGCAAGAAAAAATATTTAGTAAGGAGAAAAAAATAGAGGAGGAGATAGAAGTATGAATTATAGAGATTTAATTGGAATTAACAATTCAGAATTTCACATATTAGCATACATTAATAATTTTGTTGAATTACCAAAATGTGTTTATATGCGTGATGATTACAGAATTTTAATTATTTATGGGATTATTAATGATGCTAAGAATGGTGATAAGGCGATTTGTTCTGTCGGAAAAGATGGAGCAAAAGAGTTATATGATATTAAAACAATTGATGGTGAAGATTTTATTGTTTCCGAAAAACTAGATGGTACGATTAAGCATACTCCATTGAAGAATGCTATTTTATTATTAGAAATAGTAGGAAAACTTAAAGACAATAAAATATATCCTGAATACTTTAGACAAGGACATATTTATAAAAATGAACTAGTTTACTTAAAAACGAAAAATCTACCTAAAGAAGAATTAGATAAATTACCTATAAAAGATAAAATTTGTTATATCCCAGAGAGTTCTTTTGATGGAAAAGAATATATAAATTTATCTGATGAATTAGAAGAAGGTAGTGATTACTATACGGTTCAATCTATTAGGGAAGATATCAAAACATATTTTGGTAGTGATATTATGGATAGACTAGAAGAAAATAATATTAGAACAATGGTTGATGATGTTTTTTATTGTGTTGATTGGCAACATCCTTCTTCATTATTAGATGCAGATCAATATCTTGATGGTTACATTGAAGAATTAGGAATTGATCTAAGTGAAAGTGAGATGATGAAAGAACATGAACTTTGATAAAATAATAAATAATATGCAAGAACTTCAAAGTAAAATTGAAGTTTATGAACAAAAGAATAAAAAGATAGAAGATGCTATTTCTTCAATTAATAAAGAAATTTTAAAATTAGAAAAGAAAAAATCAGTTTTAAAAGATGAAATAGATAAACATATTTTAGACATTAAAATTATAACTATGAAAGACATAATTAATAAATTTAATACTAAAGATTAAGGGGGATTAATTTGGAACAAGAGTTTTTCGATTTTTTAAAAAGCGGAAGTATTAATAAAACATTTGATTATAAAGATAAATCAAAAATAATAGTAAATAGGGTTAGGTATAATGATAAATTAGATATTTTATATTCTTTGAATAGTTATGGTGGCAATGTATTTGATTTAAATACTCCATTTAAATATAGTGGTATATATGATAAAGAAAATAATAAATTATATGATGTAGAATATTCAATTAGGTATCATATTTTAAAATGGGATTATAACAGTGAAAAATATATAAGTGCCGATAAATTATATACTTTAATTAATAAAGAAATGAATGATAGAATATCAGAACTAAGTAAAGAAATAAAAGATACGATAGTTAATATTAATGAAATTGAAATTGGTGATGAAATAGGAGATAAAGACGTTTTAAATAAGTTTATTGATGGAGTAACATCTGAAACACTAGAAGATTATCATAAACAGTTTTCAACCACAAAACCACAAGATTTACTTGATTATTTAACAGATAAAGAAACTTTTATAGAGGAAGAGGCACGAAATTTTATTATTGATAATACAACAGATATTTTAAGAAGTTTAGCACTTACAGAACAAAAAAGAAAAATACTAAAAAGTATTGAAGATGATAAACAACACCCATATCACAAAATAAAAAGAATTATAGATGCCATTAAAGAACATAATTGTGTAACGGTTAATTTAACAATTAATAAAGATGGTATTGAACAAACTTTTAAATATAATGCTGATGCACTTAAAAGAGGATATAACTCATCATATTTATCGACTTATAATATAGAAAAATTGTCTGATAGAAATGCTTTTGAAGAAAACTATGGTAGAATGGCAGATATTCATTATGAAGATATTATTAAAATAACTTATGGAAAAAATATTATATATGAGGATGATAATTTTAAAATAAAAGAGGCTGATTCATGCCTTACATAGATAGAGGTAGTATTAAAAATTTTAAAATGTTGCTTGGTGATTATTTGACTAGTAAACATGGAAAAAACATTAATAAACCATTTACTTGTTTAAATCCAGAACATGAAGATAGACACCCAAGCATGAGTTATTCTTCAAAATATAATATTTGTAAATGTTTTGCTTGTGGTGCAAGTTATGATATTTTTGATTTAATAGGACTTGATTATGGGGTTACAAGCTTTTCAGAAAAATTAGAAATAGCTGATAAATTATATCCTAACATTTCAAATATTGTTTTTAAAAAGTTTGATGTAATTGAAGATGAAAGTAACTTAATTGATTTTACTAATTATTATAAAAAGTGCATAAATAAAATTAGTAATACTGATTATTTAAACAATAGAAAAATTGATATTGACTTATTAAAAAAATATAATGTTGGCTATGATGATAAACGAGAAATGGTTGTATTTCCAATCAATAAAAATTGTTACTTTGCTAGAAGTGTTAATAGTAATCAAAAATTAAAATCTAGAGGGACAAGCTACTTATGGAATGAAAAATTATTAGAAAATTCTGATAGTAAAACTTTAATTTATGTAACAGAAAGTATCATTGATTCTTTATCTTTGGAAACGATTGATCCAGATATAAAAACGGTAGCATTAAATGGATTGCCTAATTATAAAAGATTATTAAAAGTTATAGATGGTAAAAAATTTGTTGGTAATATTGTTTTAGCATTTGATAATGATATAACAGGAAAAACTTATCAAGATATAGTAAAAGAAGAATTGAAAAAAAGAAAAATCAATTCTTTTTCTACTTCTATAATTTTTACAATGGATGTAAAAGATTTAAATGAAGCATTAGTAAAAGATAAAGAAGCCTTTATTAGAAATTATAATTATTTTAATCAAAATTTTAAAATGATTATAGATAAAATGTTAAATAAGGAGAGTGATTTAGAATTATGAATGTTGATAATGATAAGGAACTTATAAAGAAAAAAATAATTGAAAAAGATAAGGCAAAACTAAAATACAAGCAGAAGCTAGAACTTGTAAAACAACATTATGGTGTTTACTTTAATATTACCTATTTTGAAAATAATAACATTGATAAAGTTAAGTTCTATAATTTAGAATTAAAATCATCAGCAAAAAACATTTCTTTGATTTACGATAATAAAATTGGTAAATTTAATTATATTTTTTATGATTATGATAATGAGCAATCATTGAAAAATTATGATGCAAAGAAACTTATGAATAGTTTAAATCGTGAGAAAAAATTAAAGTTAGTAATTGCAGAAATAAAAAGATTAAATGAAGAATATAAGGCTGAATTAAATAAAATAGAAGAAAAATATAAGGAAGATGATATTAAAGAAATAAAAGAACTTGACTACAAGAAAAAAAGAGAAAATAGTTAAAGTGTTCAAAAAGGGTTCTATAATATGGGTTATAAAATAAGGTTTTAAATAATAATTAGAACCCTAAAAGTAGGAAAAAGGTTATTTTTGCAAGTGCGAAAATGGTTGTTGGTGCATCTATGAAATTGAAAAAGACTTATATTATAAGGATTTTGAAGTTTCGTGGTGCATTGCCATATCCTGTTGACTTTAGATTTTTAGCTATTTTTATAAAAGGGGGAATTTGATATTGAAATTTAGTGTTAATTTAAATGAAGAAGAATTGATTTTATTAAATAATTTTATGAAACAAAATAATATAAAAAGTAAATCAGCTGCTATAAGAAAATGTATTAAGGTTGCAACTAATTTAGAATCAAGAATTGATTTGTTATTAGATATAAATAATAAGTTAAATAGAATTATTTATCGTGAAAATATCCAGAAAAAATTGTTAGAACAATTCTATGCGAATATGGAATTTCCAGTAGATCAAGATGTGAAAACTGAGGCTGGCTTAGTCAGGTTTTATAAAAACAATAACTTCTATTTGAATAAAATTATGGATTAAAATGAGCGAAAGAATTAGAAATTTTAAAAGGAGAAGTATTAGTTTGCCAATAGAGTTAGATGAAATAATTTCTATAAAGTTTCAAAAAAACAATTATAGTTTTATGAATGATTTTTTAATAGAACTATTGGAACTTGGTTTAATAAAATTAGATGAAGATTTAGAAATTAAAAATAGGCAAGTAGAACTATTAGATAAAGTTGACAAGCTAATATCTAAAATTAAATAATGGATTCTAAAGTCATATTTATAGATCATCCTTATTATGCTGTAAAAAATCCTTCTAATAATTTAAGAATTTATAAACGCCACAAAAGAGGAGATTGGTATTACATTCAGTGCAAAGACAAAGAACATTATAGAAAAGAAATTAAGAAATATATATGTGGCTTTTATGAATACAGCAGAGATGAGAAGAAAGCTAAATCATCAATGCTAGATTATTTTATGGGTGGTAAAAAATCAGAAGAAGTTATGAAACGAAATCAAATGAGAAGAGAAAAAATGGCAATGTTAAAAGATGGCACATTTATAAAGGATGATATGGTTAGTGATATGCAAAAAAGATGGTCTAATTATTTAGAAGATAGTAATGTTAATCTTGCTGTATTATCTTTATATCAAGATTATGTTGATGAAAATATTAATATAGATGATCTTCAAAGAGAAGTAGCAATGAAAATAATGCCTAAATTTTTAAAATATTGCGGTTATGAAAAACCAGATAAAAATTTAGAGTGGGTTGTTTCGCTTCATTGTGATAGAGAAAATAATTATCATTTTCATATAGCTTGGATTGAAAAAAATAAATGTTATAAATTAAAAAATAACACATTAGGTCATAGATATAAATTAAAATTAGATGAAAACGAAAATAATTTTATGAAAAGACAAGTTTCTTTGTCAATCGAAAGAAATAAACTTTATAGGCCAGCTTTAATAAAAATTAATGAAGATATAGAGCATTTACAAAGTTATTTTAATCCGAAAGATAAAAACTTCACATTAAAAAATATTTCTAATTTGGATTTAGAAGAAGATATTGTTAGATTAGGATTTTTACTAATACAAGTAAGAAATGCCGATAAAAAATATATTAAATATGGTTCTTTACCTAAAAATGAAGTAGGAAAAGAAATTAGATATATTACTAATGAAATTAAGAATAAGTTGTTTTCTTCAAATGTTGGATTGAATTTATCCAAAAAAGAAATAAAAGAGTCCATAGAAAATTTAAATAATATATTTTTAGACATAGATAAAAGAAATAATATATCTAACATTGGTTTTGAAAGTGCTTTTGATAATAAAATGATTAAAGGCAAAATAGAAAAAGCAGATAATTATATATTAAATGCAATAGTAAATCACGCTTTATATAATTATGATAGAAATATCAAAAAGAAGAATAAAGTTACTAATAAAATATCATTAGAAGATTTAATTAATGAAATAGCAATAATGGTATACAAGAAAAATAATGATTATCAAAAAAATAAGCAAAAGTTTAGAATTAAAACATTAGAAAATTATTTCATTTATGGCAGTTATAAAAATTATGATAAACTTTCTTCTTCATTAAGAAGGCTATCAAAAGATTCTGATGAAGCTGCTAAACAATTTTATGAGATATTATCTGATAATAGCTATGATAAAAATTTATAATATAATAAAACTACGAAGTTAAAAAAATTATATGAAGTTGAAAATGGGTATTGTATGGTATAATAAAACTAACAAACAAATAGTAATTTGTAGAGGAGATATTTATGGAAGATAAACAAGTATTATTTAATAATATAGATAAAGTTCACACTACCGAAATGGGTATTGATAGAATTAAGAAAAATCTTAAATTAGATACTGATGATGTTGTTGAGTATTGTAAGAATAAAGTTTTAGATAAAAATTGTAACATCTATAAACAGGGTAAAAATTGGTATTGTGAAATTGATAATATAAAAATAACAATCAATTCATATAGTTATACAATTATAACAGCACACAAATTAAAGAGGTAAAATAGATGGATTATCAAATAATAGAATTAGAAGAATTTAATGTAATAGGAATAAGGTATGAATTATCAAAATCATTAAGTAATAATGTAAAATTAGCACAAAACCATTGGAAAATATTTAATAGTAAATTAAGAAATAATAAGTTATATTTAGGAAGTAATTGGTGTAAATATGCTTTTATTGAAAAAATAGAAAATAAGATATTTTATTATATATCTATTCCTAAAAAAGATTTTGTACCAAATGATTTTACAGAAAAGATAATTTTGAAAAGTAAATATTTAAGGGTAGAACATATTGGTAATATGAATAAACTAAAAGATACTATCAATTATGTTTATAAAGAAATAATACCTAAAAATAATATTTTAGTAGAAAATAGGCAATTTGTTTATTTTGAAAAATATGATTATAAATTTCATTGGAATAGAGAAGATTCTGTTATTGAGATCTATATTCCGATTAAATAACAAATTACAATATGGAAGTGAGATGAGTTAATGAATATTCACTTTGGATTTTCATATATAGGTTTAATATTTTTACTAATGTTGATGTTACCAAATATTATATGGAGTAAAAATAAGCCTAAAGGCTATGATAAATATGTAAAAAATGAAAATAAAGTATTACTACTATTGGAGTGGCTTGGAGAAATGCTAGTAACCTGTCTGTCATTGATATTTAGTGATTTTAATATAAATAAAATATCAAACTGGTCTAGTATATTGTTAATTGCCTTTATTATAATGATTTTATACGAAATATATTGGATAAGATATTTTAAAAGTAATAAAACAATGAAAGATATGTATAGTAGCTTGTTAGGAATACCAGTTGCAGGAGCTACTTTGCCAGTAGTTGCATTTCTGTTACTAGGTATATATGGTAGAAATATATTTCTTATTATATCAACAATAGTATTAGGAATAGGACATATAGGAATACACTTAAATCATAAAAAAGAATTAGAATAAGAAATTACAATTTTATAGTTATTGATTTATAGTAATTTACCGAAAAGATTGTCAGT
>ERZ773108.399-NODE-399-length-49235-cov-5.698556_pt1 | contig 49235 bp, 41 predicted proteins | sample MGYA00580570_ERZ773108 | MGnify/ENA primary metagenome ERZ773108 (study PRJEB29015, sample SAMEA2737840) | human gut metagenome | biome: human gut; feature: human-associated habitat; material: faeces | place: China | collected 2012 ...
ACAACATTTAATTTTTAATAAAAATTTTGACAAAATAAATTTTATTTAGTAATTATTTACAATAAAATGTCTCGGGTTATTGCTTTAAATCATTGTATAGATGCGGTGATTTTTATACGTAAGATAACAAAATTCCGCAGTTTCCGCTGATTTTAATATTGCCGTCAAAGGACGGAATGAATATACTGTCGCCTTTTTTGATATCAAGCTTGGTGTCACCCGCTTCTAAGACTGCGCTCCCGTCGGTTACGATTACCGATCTGAAGCTATCTTTGTCAATGCTTAAGTCCGCTTCTCCGTTTACTTCGATTCTCTCTGTGGTAAAGTATTTGCATTTTGCAATCATACGAGAGGTATAGCCGCCGTACGATACCGTGCTTCCGCTGCTGTCAGCCGAATCGGACGGTGTTAAAACCGAGACATCTATCGCTTTGTCTATATGAAGTTCTCTCGGTTTTCCGTCCGCACCGCGTCTGTCGTAGTCATATACGCGGTATGTTGTGTTTGAGTTTTGCTGAATTTCGCATATCATAAGACCTGCACCGATTGCGTGAACCGTTCCCGGCTTTATGAAAAATACATCGCCCGGCTTGGCTTCAACGCGATTTAAAACATCTGTTATTGTGTTGTCGGCGATTCTTTGGCGGTACTCGTCTTTGGTAATCTCACGGTTAAATCCGTAGTAGAGCGCTGCGCCATCTTCTGCGGAAAGCACATACCATACTTCGGTCTTGCCATATTCGCCCTCATTTTTCAGGGCATAGTCGTCGCTCGGGTGAACCTGAACGGACAAATTACTTTTTGCGTCTATAAACTTAATAAGAATGGGAAAAAACTCAAATGCCATACCCCGTGTGCCGAGAATGTCTTTTCCGCATATGTCAATATATTCGGACAATGTTTTGCCCGAGTATTTGCCGCTTGCAACGATGCTTTGACCGTCCTTGTGAGCCGATAACTCCCAGCTTTCGGCAATTCGGTCATAGTCACATTCCTTTCCGTACTCGGTGCGGAGTTTTGTTCCGCCCCATATGTAATCCTTGAATGCGGGTTTTAATAAAATAGGTTCGTTATTCATAAAGATACACTCCTTATCATCATATTTGTAATTAAATTATAAATCATCACGGCTCAATTTGCAATAGCTTATGCAAAAATTGTTTGAACCAAAATCATATATATGACCGTGCCTGCTCCGAGGCTTATAAGCATATTCTTTTTCCATTTATGAAGTATGACAATAAAAATAATGGAAATAAGCTCGGGCAGTCCGTGATAATCGGTATAGACAGAGTCTTTTAAACAGTATACCACCAAAAGTCCTATAACCGCGTAGGGCAAAACCCCTCCCAAATAGGTAATGAAAGGAGGGGGAGTCTTTCCCTCGGGGAAAATAATAAATGGCAGAAACCGCGTCGTCATTGTATTGACTGTAACAAACTCCATTGAGCCGGCGAATATAAAACAGCTCATAACAACAGGATAAATAAGCGAAAAGTCCTTGCTTTGCATAAGAAGCCCGTATGACATTCCTATAAAGAAAAACCCTATACAAATCGGAAGAGTATAAGGAAGGGCGGTTTTAAAAGCTTTAAGTTTCACGTAGATTCCTTCACATTCCTCATTAAACATTTTCATATGTAACACGATGTCGGCTATTCGGATTCGGATAGCTGATATCGTGTTAGAATTAAAAAGTATTATAGCACATTAATCGAAAAATGTCTATATTTTTAAAAGGGGTTAAATACAGAAAGCGTTGGTTATGTAAACCAAAACTTCAATTATGACCCAAGCGGTCCGCACAGCGCTTTTTTAAGCAAAAAAATCGCCGCTAATCGGCTTGCAGAGCGCGTTACAGCGATTTTACCAAAAGCCTTTAAATTCTGTTTTATATGCAGTTTTGTACCATTTTATAATATTTCCCAAATTCGAGCGACATTTTTCGTGCAACATTTTACAAAAGGGTTGTTGTATAATTTGGGAATCTATGGTATAATATGTAAAAAGTGAATGAACGGAGGGATAAAATAAATATTATTGCGGAAATAAAAGTATTAAATGCGGATAAGTGTAAGAATAATTTAAAATTCGGCTGCTTACTTGAGGCGGCGAGCCGAGGCAAGTTGTGCGGTACGGCTCAGTCTTGACATATTGTAACGCTGAATGAACACAAACTGCATATCAAATACGGCCGCAAGAACAGAAGTGATAAAAAAAGGAATAAAACCATCCAGCGGTTTTGAAAGCAGAAGAGGGGCAAAGCTGAGTATACTGATAATAAGGTGACCTATCTCGGCGTTGCGCATATTATGCATAAGCTCGGCATAAGAGTTTTCTTTTATCGAAAACGACTGTTTGTTATATGTGGGTGCATATTTCTTCCAATGCTTTATGTTGATTTTTTCGTAGAAGGTTTTTTCCGTGCGGCTCAGGCTGAACGAAAGAGAGTCCTTCTTGTTATATCGGTAAATATTGACAAGATATCCGACAAATATTCTCATTGTTATGTGGTAAAAGGTTGTATAAAATGTTATTGTAAACGCAAGAAATACAGAGTTTGCATATTTTTTATACAGAAGCATACCTGTAAGCCCCAAAAGCAATGAAACTGCTGATGTGATTGTAATAAGTTTTTTCAATTCGGTCACATCTCCTTCCGATTTATCGGATCAAATTATTGTTTATTAATCAACTTAACTCAACTTTTATTATATTTTAGGATATATGCGGAATTTTGTCAATATATTATAGGACAGGAAAACGAAAGTTTTTTCTGTCCGTTTTTTTTCGTAACAGCAATTTAATTTGAAATTTTCAAAAAAGTGTGATATAATAATAAAGTCTATGTGTATTATAGATGTGTTAAAATAAAATATGAATTCATAAACTGTATAAAAGGATTGTCCTTAAATACGGTTGGGAAAGGAATGATTATACTTTATGAAGAAAAACAGAAATTTTGCGCTTAAGATGCTGATGCTTGTTTTGTGCGCGGCGATTTCAACATCGGTATTTTACGTGCCGAACGGTGCGGAGGTCAGCGCTGCCGACAATACAGAGCTTCGCGGGGTTTGGGTATCGACGGTTGCGAATATTGATTATCCGAGCACTCAGACAACTGACTCGGAGGTGCTTAAAAGCCAGCTTGTTCAAGTGCTTGACAACTGCAAGGATATGGGGTTTAATGCCGTGTTCTTTCAGGTAAGACCCTGCGGTGACGCTTTTTATAAGTCATCGATTTTTCCTTGGTCTAAGTATCTGACGGGAACTCAGGGGCTTGCGCCCGATAATGACTTTGACCCGCTTGAATTTGCGGTAACAGAGGCGCATAACCGCGGTATGCAGCTTCACGCCTGGATTAATCCTTACAGGATAACAAATAACTCTGCTGACAACAAGTATCTTGCAAAAAGCAATCCCGCGGTTTTGAATCCGGGGCTTGTTTTAACCGACAGCGACGGAAAAATGTATTATAATCCGGGTGACAGCGCGTCGGTTGATCTTATTGTAAGAGGAGCGGCCGAAATTGCCGAGAACTATGATGTTGACGGTATACATATGGATGATTATTTTTATCCCAACAGCAGTTTTGATGATGATACAACCTACTCGTTCCATAAAGACCAATACCCCGACAAGGCGGATTGGAGACGCTCTAACGTAGATAAGCTGGTTAAGGCAATGGACGAAAAGCTTCACAGTATCAAGCCTGAAATTCAGTTTGGCATAAGCCCGAGAGGAATCTGGGCAAACAAAAGCGATATGGCAGAGGGCAGCGATACACGCGGCGGCGGTTCTTATACCGAGATATATGCCGACTCACGCAAGTGGGTAAAAGAAGGCTGGGTTGACTACATAATGCCTCAGATATACTGGAATATCGGTTACGAGATAGCGGATTATACAACCTTGTGCAACTGGTGGTCGGATGTGGTAAGAGGTACGGGCGTTAAGCTGTACATCGGAGAAGCGGCATACCGCACAACTTCAAGCTCGGTTCCCGCGTGGACGGGCGAAAACGGAACGAACGAGCTTCGCACGCATATTCTTGACGGAAGAAATAATCCCGAAATCGGCGGATACTGCTGCTTTACCTATAACACGTTTTTGCAGAACCGCTCGATTTATGCGCTTATGCAGGAGATGAACAGCGAGGCGGTAAATGCGCCGCAGGGAGCGGTTCGCGCAAGCGGTGACAACAATGAAAGCGTCCGGACGGAAGATAACAGCGGTGACACGGTCACCGCTCCGTCTGACGGAGGCAGCTTGTCGGCAAACGATTATATGCTTCCTTCGTCATCGGACAAGTATGAGAATAAGTTTACCGATATGGGAAATTATTGGTGGGCAATGGACGCGGTTAACAATCTTGCATCGCGCGGAATTATCAGAGGCAGAAGCGAGACAGAGTTTGACCCCGACTCGCTTATTACCAGAGCGGATAACACCGTTTTGCTTCTCAGAGTTTTGGGCAAGACGGCAGAGGTTACCGATAATTTTGCCGATGTTTATCCGGGCAAATATTATTATAATGAAATAGGAATGGCAAAGGCGCTGGGGATAGCGTCGGGCGTGGGAGACAATTGCTTTGACCCCGATGCGACAATCAGACGCGAGGATATGGCAACTCTCGCTTACAGAGTTCTTACCCGCGAAAAGCTTTTGACAACAATACCGAATACGGCTGTGCTTAATAACTTTAGTGATTCGGACGATATATACTTCTATGCCCGTGAGGCAATGGCGGCCTGCGTGGACAAGGGTCTGATGAGCGGATACGGTGACGGAACCATTAAACCCAAGGGCTATGCAAGCCGTGTTGAGGTTGCATTGTTTGTATACCGTATTTCGCAGCTTATGAAATAAAATATTATATGCAAATTATATGCAAAAATTTTAATATAATGCTTGAATTTATTTATGCGTTATATTATAATAAAAATATCGGCGAAGTCACTTGTTTCGCACCGTTGCCGCAGTAAAATGCGGAGCGGGAATATTACAGTAATTATACGGCTTATACGTCCGGGAAAGGTTGATAAATAATGCAGAATACAGAAAAAACAATGGAAAAAATAGTTGCGCTGTGCAAGGGCAGAGGGTTTATATACCCCGGCTCGGAGATATACGGCGGTCTTGCCAATACGTGGGATTACGGTCCCCTCGGCGTTGAGTTTAAGAACAACGTTAAGCGCGCGTGGTGGAAGAAGTTTATTCAGGAAAGCCCGTACAACGTGGGTCTTGACGCCGCTATACTGATGAACCCCAAAACGTGGGTTGCATCGGGTCACGTAGGCGGATTCTCAGACCCTCTTATGGATTGTAAAGAGTGTAAGGCGCGTTTCCGTGCGGACAAGCTTATAGAGGACGCGGCAGGCGTTTCGGCCGATGGCTGGTCCGATGAAAAGATGATGAAGTATATTGAAGATAATAATATAGCCTGCCCCGAATGCGGAAAGCATAACTTTACCGATATACGAAAGTTTAATCTTATGTTTAAAACGTTTCAGGGCGTTACAGAGGACAGCAAAAATGAAATATATCTTCGTCCCGAAACGGCACAGGGTATATTCGTAAACTTTAAAAGCGTTCAGCGTACTTCAAGAAAGAAAGTTCCTTTCGGAATAGGTCAGGTTGGTAAATCGTTCAGAAACGAGATTACTCCCGGTAATTTTACTTTCAGAACGCGCGAGTTTGAGCAGATGGAGCTTGAGTTCTTCTGCAAGCCCGGAACAGACCTTGAATGGTTTAACTACTGGAAGGACTATTGCAAGAACTTCCTGCTGTCATTGGGAATATCAGAGGAGAATATTAAGCTTCGCGATCACGAGAAGGAAGAGCTGTCGCATTACAGCAATGCGACAACCGATATAGAGTTTATGTTCCCGTTCGGCTGGGGCGAGCTGTGGGGAATAGCGGACAGAACCGATTTTGACTTAAAGCAGCACAGCGAATTCAGCGGCGAGAAGATGGAATATAATGACCCCGAGACGGGCGAAAAGTACATTCCGTACTGCATAGAGCCGTCTCTCGGTGCAGACCGCGTGGCGCTTGCATTTCTTGTTGAAGCATATGATGAAGAGGTTGTGGATACAGAGAAGAATGACGTGCGCACGGTTATGCATTTGCATCCCGCACTTGCACCGATTAAGGCTGCAGTTCTTCCGCTTTCAAAAAAGCTTTCGGATAAGGCTCGCGAGGTTTATACTATGCTTTCGTCTGAGTTTATGTGCGAATATGATGAAGCGGGAAGCATAGGCAAGCGTTATCGCAGACAGGACGAGATAGGAACGCCATTCTGCATAACCTACGACTTTGATTCGGAAGAGGATTCAAGCGTTACAATCCGTCACCGTGATACGATGGAGCAAGAGAGAGTAAAGATTGACGACTTGATTGAGTATATCAGAAACGGTATTAAGTTCTGATTATGAGGATGGATAAAATTGCGGGTCACGATAAAGTTAAAAAGCTGCTTGACAGTATAATTTCAAGCGGACATATAGGCCACGCCTATATATTCGAGGGCGCAGAGGGTGTAGGCAGGCTTTCGCTTGCGACGGCATTTGCGGAAAAGCTTTGCGGCGGGGCCTCTGCGGAAAATAATCCCGATATAATTGTTGTAACAAATGAACTTTATGATTCGTCTAAAAAACAGAAGAATGTTCTTATCGATACAATACGCTCTATGAAGGCGGATGTGTATATAAAGCCGTTTCTGTCGGACAGAAAGGTGTATATCATACCAAATGCCGATACAATGCAAGAGCCTGCGCAGAACAGTCTTCTTAAGGTTTTTGAAGAACCGCCCGAATATTGCATCGTTATACTTATTGCGTCAAATGCGAACGCTCTTTTACAGACGATACGCTCGCGCGCGGCAATGATAAGAATAAGTCCGCTTTTAAGAGATGAGGTAGAGAAGTATCTTACCGAAAATAATATTGCGGACGCACATCGAGCAAAGGTTATTTCTGCTATGAGCGGCGGAAGCATAGGCAAAGCGCTTGAATTTTCCGCAGATGCAGAGGCGGTGGCTTTGCGCGATACGGTTATAGGGCATCTGGTCGGTATCTGCGGCAAAGGTGCAAAATCGCTTTACGATTTTGTGAAGTTTTTAAAGCAGAACAATTCCGATATAAAAACCGTGCTTGATATAATGGCAGGCTGGTCTGAGGATATACTTCATATTAAAGTATGCGGAGATTACGACGTTACAAATGCGGATAAAATTGCCGAGCTTAAGCGCGTCAGTATGATTGTGACGGCAGAGGCGGCATATCATTTTTGCGAAATCGTGACAAAATACTCGCTTGCAATAAGCAGAAACGCAAACTACTCTGCCGCCGTACTTTGTATGGCGACGGAATACTGGGAGGAAATACATGGTAGAAATTATAGGAGTGCGCTTTAGCAGCGCAGGGAAAATATATTATTTTGACCCAAAAGGCGAGCAGCTTTCGGTGGGAACCAAAATTCTTGTTGAGACGGCGCGCGGCGTTGAACTCGGTCACGTGGTGATAGCAAACAAGAATGTTGATGACAGCGAAATTGTTGCTCCGCTTAAACCCATTATACGCAAGGCAAACGAAGATGACTTTAAAACGGTTGCCGAAAATAAGGAGAAGGAAAAGGATGCCTTTATAATTGCTGCCGAAAAAATACGCGAACACAACATTGATATGAAGCTTGTGGATGTTGAATACACGTTTGACAGAAGTAAAATACTGTTTTATTTTACTGCGGACGGAAGGGTTGACTTCCGCGAGCTGGTCAAAACACTTGCAAGCATATTCCATACAAGGATAGAGCTTAGGCAAATCGGTGTCCGCGATGAGGCAAGACAGATAGGCAGCTACGGAATCTGCGGCAGAAATTTGTGCTGCGGTACTTTTCTTGACGACTTCAGACCCGTTTCGATAAAAATGGCAAAGGAGCAGGGTCTGTCACTTAACCCAACCAAAATTTCGGGAGTATGCGGAAGGCTGATGTGCTGTCTGCAATACGAACAAAATGCATATGATGATATGTTAAAAAAACTGCCGCATAAAGGGGCGGTGGTAGAAACCCGTGACGGAAAGGGAATAGTTGTTGATGTTGCCACGCTTAAGGGCGAGGTAAAGGTTAAGTTTGAAGAAGGTGACGGATTTAGATTCGGCAGCTACAAGATTGGCGAATTTAAACCCTTAAATTCCAAAATAAAGTTTAAAGAAGAATCGGATTTGCAAGGCGAAGAAACCCCCGAAGAGAAAATATTTGAGGGCGAGCTTTATGATGAATCGGAGGCCAAAGCGGATGACGCCGAAGAGAAGAATGTAAATAAAAGCGACAAAGCGGACAGGCGCGGGGGAAGACCGCGCAGAGCAAAGGGCAAAAGACCCGATGTGGCAGCCGCCGCAGAGAATGAGCGTGCGGAAAGAAAAAGAGGCGGCAGAGGCAACGGCAGAAGACGCGGCGGATATAACCGAGGAAAGAAAGCCTCGGGAGAGCCGCAGACGATTAATCCCGCGGGGGATGACCCCGAGGCAAGATAAAAATAAAGGCGGCTTTTGCCGTCTTTATTTTTTTGCTTAAAAGTTTTCTTCGCGCCGCGTTTTACGAAGAGCGCTGCGCTTTTTGCCCGCCTCAAACCCTGCGATTTCTTCGTCCGTTTCGGGCAGAAGCGGAGGAACGGGGCAAGGACGGTCGTTTTCGTCAAGGGCAACCATAACAACATAAGCTTCGTTTATAAGGCTTCTGCTTCCGTCATTTGACTCTACATAAGAGCAAACGTGAACCTCCATAGAGGTTCTGCCGGTGTACGTCAGCTTTGCGCTGATGACGACTATGTCGCCGGCGTACGCAGGCTTTATAAAATTCAAAGTATCTATTGCGGCGGTCGTTGTGGTTGTTCCGCAGTGTCTGCGTGCCGCTATGGAAGCAACAACATCAATCCACGCGAGAAGCGAGCCGCCGAAAAGTCTTTTCCAGCCGTTTAAATCGCCCGAGTTTACAAGGTGAACCTGCTCTGTACAGGAATACTGCGGCGACTTGGGTTCTAAATTCATATTATATGTCTCCTTTTATAAAGATTTATCGGTCTTTTTGATTCCGTAAGGACAGACCCTCATACAGATTCCGCATACCGCGCCGCGGCCTATATGCTGAAAGGCGCGCTTCATATAGTCGCTGCACGCTTTGGCGTCGATTATATCCTCACGTGCGGAATCGGGCGTCCATTCGTGCCCCTTTATTGCCATAGCGGGACAGGCGTTTGTACAGATTCGGCAGTCACCGCACTTGCTTTCTGCGCGGTTCGGGGATATTTTAAACGGATAATCGGTCAGAATTGTGCCGAGACGTACGCGGGGACCGTTCTCGCTCGATATAAAAAGGCTGCTTTTGCCGATTGTTCCGAGCCCCGAATCCACAGCGGCGCGTTTGTGAGAGTATATGCCCTGCATTCCGTTAACCGACTGTGAGGCGGGGACGGCGGCATAATTATATCCGTTTTGGGCGAGCATAAGACCGACTCTCAGCGAAAGATGGTCAATAAGCGCGTTTATGCTTCTGTAATGGTGAAAATATGTATGCGTCGGCGCGTTATCGATGCCGTCAACGACCGAGTTTGAGAGAGGTATGGTATAGGATATGACAAAGCCGAGAGAAAACGGATTCTCCTGAGCTGTGCCGAAGCCGACCTGACCTGCCCCGTGTGAAGTTAAAAAATCATACATTTTGTTTTGCACGTTGATACCTCCCGTTAATCTGATATTAGTTATCCGAACCCGATTTAATAGGTTACATAAGAGCGGTAACCCTGCGCAGATAATCAAGGGTTTTAAAATTTTTTTCAAGCAGCGTTTGTATACATTTTTCGCCAAGCTCGCTTAAATACTTGACTGACGCGTCTGACATATTGAACGAAAATTCTTTTTTCTCTTGCGCAAGAGATATGTAGGCAATCGCCGCAAGTATACTGTCGTTTATGCTGAAAAGCTCCGAATGTTTTGATGCACATTTTAAGCAGTATACGCCGCCGTCCCGCGGACTTAATGCCGAGATTTCGGCTGTCGCGCCGCAGTCGGCACAGGCTTCAAGATTGGGCAGAAGCCCGGCGATTGTAAGGGTTCTGAACTCAAATACAGCTTTTATCTTTTCAAGGTTTTGCCCGTCTCTGCAAAGCATATAAAGCGAGCGCAGAAGCAGACTTGTTTGCCCGGCATCGGGAGAATCCTCCTGCACAACCGTATTTGTAACATCACAGAAGTATGAGGCAAACGCCATACCGTCAAGGGATTCGTGCAGTGATGAAAATGATGTCAGAAGCTCGCATTCGTTAAGCTTATAAAGAGAGGAAGAGCCGCCCTTAAAAAGTGTAAAGCGGCTGTAACTGAAAAGGGCTGTTGCGGTCAGCAGCCCCGATTTACTTCTGCGTGCGTTTCCGGCAAGAACAGAAATCTTTCCCAGTTCGTTGGTAATTACGGTAAGGATTCTTGACGTGTCGCCGTATTTAGTTTCCTTTGTCACAATGCCGTCGGCATTAATGAGAGCCAACTACCTCACCATCCTCATTGTTTTTATGATTATGAGCCGCAGAGCGGCCGCTTGCATTTATGCCTTTGTATTTAAGATACGAGTTTATACTGCCCGTCTTTAAAAATTCCTGCCAGTCGGCTTCTTTGATGTCCGTTTGCTTCATAGTACTAAGCCTCCATATTGATTTTGTCGAATTTAGTATGTGATATCAAGGCTTTAATATACAGCTGAAGAACAGTCAATATTTTACTCAAATCCGATGTCGGATATAAAGTTTTCGCGGTTGCGCCAGTCTTCTTTTACTCTTACCCAAAGCTCAAGATATACTTTTGAACCCAAAAATCTTTCTATATCGTGCCGCGCAAGGCTTCCTATCTGTTTAAGCTTTTCGCCGCCCTTGCCTATAATTATTCCCTTATGACTTTGCTTTTCGCAGTAAATTGCGGCAAGAATTTCATATGTTCCGTTCGGGCGGTGTTCCATTTTTTCGACTTCAACCGCTACACCGTGTGGAACCTCGCGGTTTAAAAGCCGCAGCGCCTTTTCGCGGATATATTCCGCTACAATCTGCCTTTCGGGCTGGTCGGTTATTGTATCATCGGGAAAGAACTTCGGCCCGTTGGGCAAAACATCGCGGAGTTTTAAAAAAAGTTCTTCCAGATTTTCGCCCTCCTGAGCGGAGATTGGTACAATGTCGGTAAAATCATAAAGATTTTTCAGCTTGTCAATCACGGGCAAAAGCTGAAGCCGCTTGATAGTGTCGATTTTGTTCACGGCAAGAATGACCGGAACATTTGATATTTTAAGCCCCGACAGCGCTTCTTTTTCCGCCTCGATTTCATCATCTTTTATATTGCAGTCAACTACATATAAAAGTGCGTCTACATCCTCGGTCGCGGTGTAAATATATCTTTCCATCCGCTTGCCGAGCTTGTTGTGGGGCTTATGTATCCCGGGGGTGTCGATTAAAACCAGCTGATAATCTTCGCCCGTTTTAACGCCGAGAATTTTGGTTCGCGTGGTCTGCGGCTTAGACGAGACAATGGCGACCTTTTCCCCGATTATGTGATTCATAAGTGTTGATTTGCCCGCGTTTGGGCGGCCTGTTATTGCAATAAATCCTGATTTCATATTTTCTACCTCACCAATCCGATTTTGTCAAGTATTTCTCTCTGATAACCAAACATTTCCTCTTCGTCTTCGGGGGTCATATGGTCATAGCCCAAAAGATGTAGCATAGAATGAACCGTCAAAAAACCTATCTCGCGTTCGGGAGAGTGTCCGTATTCGGCGGCTTGTTCGTGGGCGCGCTCAAGCGAGATTACTATATCGCCGAGGCAAATCTCGCCCATTTCGTTAAACTCGACATAGTCTTCGATAATGTCGCCGTTTTCGTCATACTCGAACATAGGAAAGGATAGTACGTCGGTCGCTCTGTCTATGCCGCGGTGCAAGTTGTTGAGAGTGCGAATCCCCTCGTTGTCGGTCAGTACGACGCTGATTTCAACATCGGTGCGGAACTCCATATATTCAAGAGCGGCACGGCAGCATTTTTTTATCAGTTCTTTAATGCTGCGGTTTACTTTATACTTATTTTGCTGATTTAAAAAACTTACTTTCATATTTATAATACTTCCCCGATTAATCTTTATTTTGTTTGCTGCGTTTTGCGGCGCGTTCGCGCTCAAGCGTCTTGCGCTCGTATGCCTTAACTATTTTCTGAACAAGAGGATGCCTAACAACGTCGCGTTCATCAAGATACACAAATTCTATTCCCTCTATATTTTTAAGGATGATTTCGGCATCGCGAAGCCCCGATTTCTTGTCGCGCGGCAGGTCAATCTGGGTTACGTCTCCCGTTACGACTATATGAGAAGAAAATCCCATACGGGTTAAAAACATCTTCATCTGCTCTGCGGTGGTGTTTTGGGCCTCGTCAAGTATTATAAACGCATCGTCAAGCGTTCTGCCGCGCATATAAGCAAGCGGTGCGACTTCAATGATTCCGCGCTCTAAGTTTTTATGAAAGCTTTCATAGCCAAGCATTTCGCCGAGGGCGTCAAACAGAGGTCTTAGATACGGGTCAACCTTCTCTTGCATATCTCCGGGCAAAAAGCCGAGGCTTTCGCCGGCTTCTATAGCGGGGCGCGTTAAAATTATCTTGCTGACCTCTTTGTTTTTAAAAGCGTTTACCGCCGCCGCAACCGCAAGATAGGTCTTGCCCGTTCCTGCGGGACCTATGCCGAAGACTATCGGGTTTTCTTTAATCTTATTCAGATATGACTTCTGACCGAGGGTTTTTGCCTTTATCGGCACACCTCTTGAATTTATACAAATCACATCTTTGCCAAGCTCTTCAAGCTCTTCCTCGTTGCCGCTGTCTATCTGAGACATAACGTACCTTACCTCTTGCTCGCCTATATTTTCGCCGCGCGAAGCCATAGAGAGAAGAGCGTTTACCGCGCTTACGGCTTTATCAACGCTCTCGGGCTCGCCGCCGATTTTTATATCAGAGCCGCGGTTGATAATCGCAACGTCAAGCTCTTTTTCGATAAGTCTTACATTTTCGTCAAAGCTTCCGAAAAGGTTTATCACAAGCTCCATTTTATCTGCTTCTATATGTCTTTCCATAAATGCACTCCCGCTTATAAAGTTTAAATATTATTATGCATACTTTCTTATTTAAATATCATAATCTAAAGCTTAACTTTTGTCAAATAAATTTTATCTCTGTTTTTCACAAAAAGTTTAAAATATAACGTAAAAACGTAATAAATTGCGCTTTGTAGCAAAATTGATAGAAATTTGTAAAAAAAAATTAAAATTTTTTTGAAAAAACACTTGCGTTTTTCCGATAAATATATTACAATAAAGAAAAGTGGAGCGAAATGTATCAAAGTGGAGCAAAATGCAGAACTAAAAACACGGAATGCTTTAGGTGTATGAATTGCAGTTTGCTTTTAAAGCTTTGCGAAAGGAGGCGGCAAAGATGCTTGTAGGTAAGTATGAACAAAATATAGATGCAAAAGGCAGAGTCAACATACCTTCAAAGTTCAGGGCAACCCTGGGCGAGACCTTTGTCGTTGCCGTGGGCGAGGAAAAGTGCGCCTGTATATATCCTCTTTGCGAATGGGAGGCGTTTATGGAACGCGTAAACGCCGTTGCGGCAGAGGATAAAGCGATGCTTATGAGATACATTCAGCAGATTTCTGCCGAATGCTCGCTTGATTCGCAGGGCAGAGCGGTTATTCCGCCGCAAATACGCGAGTATGCCGACTTAACCAAAGAAATAGTTGTTGTCGGCGAACATAAAAAGGTTGAGATTTGGAGCCTTTATAACTGGAAGAAGTATTCCGAGAAAGAGTTTGATATGGATAAGATTTCGGATATATTAAAACAAATCGGAATTTAACGGAGGATGAATTATGGAATTTAAACATATATCGGTTCTCCTTAATGAAAGCATTGACCTGCTTAAAGTAAAGCCCGACGGCGTGTATGCCGATGGAACCTTGGGCGGAGGCGGACATTCGTCGCTTATATGCTCGCGGTTGGCGGAAGAAGGTATGCTGATTGGCATAGACCGCGATGAGACGGCTCTTGCCGCCGCGGGTGAAAGGCTTCAGCCGTACAGCTGCCGCAAAGAGCTGTGCCACGAAAACTTTTTTAATATAAAGAAGGTATTAAGCAGACTTAATATTGATAAAATCGACGGGGCGATACTTGATTTGGGTGTTTCATCTCCTCAGCTTGATGTTGCCGAACGCGGCTTCAGCTATAACAGCTGTGCGCGGCTTGATATGAGAATGGACAGAAGCGCAGAGCTTGACGCATATAAGGTTGTAAATACATATGATGAAAAAAGGCTTGCCGATATCATATTCGGATACGGAGAAGAAAAGTTTTCGCGCAGGATAGCAAGGGCGATATGTGCGGAGAGAAAGGTAAAGCCGATAGAGACCACAACAGAGCTTTCGGACATAATTAAGTCGGCGATTCCGCCGGCGGCGAGGTATGCGGACAAGCATCCGGCAAAAAGAACGTTTCAGGCGATAAGAATAGAAGTAAACGGAGAGCTTGACGGGCTTGAGGACGCGGTTTATGACTTCGCCGACTGTCTTAAAAGCGGCGGACGTTTGGCGATAATAACATTTCACTCGCTTGAAGACAGAATAGTAAAAAGGGCGTTTGCTTCTCTTGCACAGGGATGTACCTGCCCTAAGGACTTTCCCGTTTGCGTGTGCGGAAAAAGCCCATCGGTAAAGCTTGTAAGCAGAAAGCCGATAGAGGCGGACGATAATGAGCTGAGACGGAACTTCAGAGCACACAGCGCAAAGCTGAGAGTGATTGAAAAGCTGTAAAAAGCTGTTTATATAAATAATATTTGAAAGGATGATATGCTGTGCCGACACCTACAAGATACAGAAACAACACCAATGCCTATGGTACGCACAACACTTACAACAGAAGTTCATACAGCCGCGGCGATATGTATTCGCGCACAAGCACGGCATATGATATGCCGGGATATTATCCCGAAAGAAGCAAGAGAGAGGTTCCCGCACAAAAGAAAGCAGCTGAGTTGCGGAAGAAAAAAACAAAGCTTGTAATCTCGCGTGATGCACGGCGAATTTTTGCGGCTGTCGGGGTTTTGTTTATATTGTGCATCGGTGTTCTTTATCGATATGCGTCGATTCTCGGCAGCAATCAGAAGATAAAAGACCTTGAGAAGCAATATAATTCAATCGTCTCGTCAAATCAGGCTATGCAGTCCAAAATAGATAAGCAGCTTGAGATGGGCGAGATAGAAAAGTATGCAAGAGAAGAGCTTGGTATGATGAAAGCTGAATCTTACCAAAAGTTTTACATAGATATGAATATGCCTGACGAGGGAACGGTAGTGGGCAGCGGAAACCGCGCTCAAAGTGCCGTGACGGGGGTGCCGGGCACACTTATGAACGCTTTCAGAGTTTTAAAATAGTTTTACGGTGAATATACTGTATGTAAGGGAGAACCGTATTGCAGATTAAACTGCCGCCCGGCATAGGTCTTGGGCGGCATATTTGAGCTTTGGCAGGAGGTGCGGATTTTGGCTGAAAAACGCAGAAAAAAGACATCGGGCGGATTTCTGAACGGAATCAGACCTGTTCACAGAAGAAGAATCCTTATAGTTATGGCGCTTGCTTCGGCTTGCTTTTTGGGACTGTTAATGAGAACGGCGTGGCATCAGACGGTAAAGGGAGAAGAACTTTCGCGTGCCGCTCTTGAGCAGCAAACAAGCGATAACACTGTAAGCGCTAAACGCGGAAAGATATATGACAGAAACTTTAAGGTTCTGGCAAGCAACGTATCGGTCGAGACGATAAGCATAACGCCCGAGAATCTGAGAAAGTCAATAGAAAAGGCGGGGCTTACTGTCCAGTCGGCAGCCGATGAATTTGCGAGAATATTAAATATTAAAAGTGAGGACGTAGTAAATAAAATAAACAAAAAAAGCGGTTTTGAATATATCAAAAAGAAAGCCGAAAAGGACGAGGCAGACGCCTTGAGAAACTACGTAAACGACCATAAGCTTTCGGGCGTTGGCTTTGTTGAGGACGTTAAAAGATATTATCCGTTTAACAATCTTGCGTCGCACGTAATAGGCTTTGTCGGCGACGATAATCAAGGACTTGAAGGGGTAGAGAGCGTTTATAACGACAGGCTCAGCGGTGTTCCGGGACGAGTGGTCACCACAAGGGAAACCGCGGGAATCGAGTCGGGCTCAAGCTACGAAAGTTATATAGAGGCGCAGGACGGTTACAGCGTTGTTCTTACGATAGACGAGGTTATCCAAAGCTATGTTGAAAAGCACCTTGAAAATGCAAGAGTGTCAAATAAGCTTGAAGAGGGAGCGGCGGCTATAGTTATGGATGTAAATACGGGCGATGTGCTTGCTATGGCAACAAAGCCCGATTATGACCTTAACAAACCGTTTGAAATAACAGGCGCAATAGAAGAGAAGTATCCCAATGCCAAGGAAGAGTTAAAGAGCCTTGACGGAACCGAATACTTAAATAAATTTAATGAAATAATACAGGTGGTGCGCAGAAACAAAGCGGTTGTTGATTCGTACGAGCCGGGTTCGACATTTAAGTCGGTCGTGGCTTCTATGGCGATAGAGACAGGCTCTTGTACGCTTGACGATGTTTTTACGTGCGGAGGCTCGCTTAAAGTTTTAACCGAGACGATTCACTGTGCCAACCGCTCGGGTCACGGAACGCAAAAGTTTGCCGAGGCGGTTCAGAATTCGTGCAACCCCGCATTTATTATGATTGGTCAAAAGATAGGAAAAGATAAGTTTTTAAAGGGAGTTCGTGCCTTTGGCTTTTTTGAAAAGACCGGAATCGAGCTTCCCGGAGAGACGGACGGCGTGGGCTTTACGGAAGGAAACTTTACGGATGTAGACCTTGCGACATCGTCCTTCGGACAGTCTATAACCGTTACGCCCCTTCAGATGATAACGGCGGTCAGCGCGGTGGCAAACGGAGGAACCCTCTATAAGCCGCATCTTGTGCGCGAAATCGTAAATTCGGACAATATTGTAATGGAAGAAAAACAGCCCGAGGTTGTAAGACAGGTCATATCCGAAGAGACAAGCAAAACTATGTGTTCAATCCTTGAATCGGTTGTATCCAAGGGCGGCGGTAAAAACGCGTATCTTGCCGGCTACAGAATCGCGGGTAAGACGGGTACGTCAGAGAAAATACCGCGCGGAAATCAGAAGTATATAGCGTCGTTTATCGGTTTTGCGCCGGCAGATAACCCAAAGGTTGCGTGCCTTGTTATTCTTGACCAGCCGCCGGCAGGTATGCCATACTACGGAGGTGTAATAGCTGCCCCCGTTGTAAAGAATATACTTGAAGAGACGCTTCAGTATATCGGGGTAGAGCCGAAATATAACGATGATGAAAAGCAGTTTATAGAAAATGAAATTCCCGACATATCGGGAAAGTCGGTAAGCGAGGCGGAGGCGGCGCTTAAAGAGGCGGGCTTTGGCATACGCGTAAAGGGCAGCGGAAAAACAGTAACGGATCAGCTGCCTAAGGCGCACGTAAAGCTTGCAAAGGACGGAACCGTTGTTGCGTATACCGACGGCGAAAAGGCGGACAGAAGCATAACCGTTCCGAGCGTAAAGGGTATGGGGGCGGCAGAAGCCGCGGCGGCTCTTTCAAACTCGGGACTGAATGTAAAAATAAAGGGTGTTTCGGGAGGCAATGGTGCGGCAACGTGTTCAAGCCAAAGCCCCGAAGCCGGAACGATTGTGGAACCCGGAACGATAATAGCTATAGATTTTACGTATTCGGACGCAGATACAAGAGACTGATAAATGAAAAATAACTTTTAAGACGAAAGGATGGAGAACGATGAAACTTGCAGAGGTTATTGCGGATATTGAAGTAAAAGAGATAATCGGAAGCGAGCAGCTGAATGTTTCGGGTGTTGCGTTTAATTCAAGAGAGGTTCGCCCCGGAAATATATTTGTATGTATTACAGGATTTAAAACAGACGGGCATCAGTATGCCGAAGATGCAGTGGCAAGAGGCGCGATAGCCGTTATAGCAGAGCGCGATATGAGCGCCCTGGGAGTGGTTTGTATTATATGCGAAAATACGCGTCTTGCGCTTGCCAAGGCTGCCGCAAACTTTTACGGTCATCCCGAAAGAAAGTTCAGATTAATCGGGGTAACGGGAACCAACGGCAAAACGACCACAACATATCTGATAAAATCCGTTCTTGAGTCTATGGGCAGAAAAGTTGGGCTTATCGGCACAAATCAGAATATGATAGGGACAGAGGTAATACCGTCAAAGCATACAACCCCCGACTCGCTTGAGCTTATGCAGCTTTTTTCCAAAATGGCTGAAAAAGGGGCAGAGTATGTTGTGATGGAGGTCTCGTCTCACTCGCTGGCCCTTGACAGGGTTACGGCGTGCAGATATGATGTCGGTGCGTTTACAAATATAACTCAGGATCATCTTGACTTCCACAAAACTATGGAGAAGTATCTTGAGGCAAAGGGAATTTTGTTTAACATATCAAAGGCAGGCGTTGTAAATCGCGATGACAGCGGAGCGGAATATCTGCTTAAGACATCAACCTGCGACAAAATGCTGACTTACGGAATCGAGAATGACTGCGATTTGCGTGCAACGGACGTTGTCCTGTCGGAAAAAGGTGTACATTTTAACGTAAATTACAAAAACGAAAAATATGAGGTTGCCCTCGGAATCCCGGGAATGTTCTCGGTTTACAACGCGCTTACCGCTTTGGGCTGTCTTATCTCTGCGGGGATTTCTCTCGGAGAGGCGGTAGAGGGACTTAAAAGCGCACGCGGTGTAAAGGGCAGAGTAGAGGTTGTTGAAACGGGTAGAGATTTTAGTGTTATTATCGACTATGCGCATACCCCTGATGGACTTTACAATGTTATAAGAACAATCCGCGGTTTCTGCAAAGGCAGAATAATAACCGTCTTCGGCTGCGGAGGGGACAGAGACGTTACCAAGCGCCCGAAGATGGGAAGAATAGCGGCAGAGCTTTCGGACTATTGCGTTGTAACCAGTGATAATCCGAGAAGCGAGGACCCCGAAAAGATTGTTGCGGACGTTGTTGCGGGCGTTAAAGAGGGCAAGTGTGACTACACGGTTGTGACAAACCGCTTTGAAGCAATCGAGTTTGCGCTTGACATCGCAGAAAAGAACGACGTGGTTCTTCTTGCGGGCAAGGGGCACGAAACATATCAGATTCTTCGCGACAGAACAATTGATTTTGATGAGAGAGAAATTGTTCATAAGCTGCTTAATATTCAGGGCGAAAACTAAGTCTTTCGGAGGGCTGAAAAGATATGGAAGGTATATTTACTGTAAAAAAGGCGGCGTCGGCAATGAACGGCGAGGTTTTAAACTGCGGCGATTGCGGGGATTCGGTAATAAAGTCTGTTTCGACCGATACGCGGACGATAGACGGCGGAGCACTGTTCTTTGCTCTGCACGGCGAAAATTCGGACGGACATAGATTTATTAAAGCCGCCGCAGAGGCGGGCGCGGTTTGCTGCGTTGCGGACGATTTGTCAGAGGTTCCACAGGGAACAGCGGTTATTAAAGTTGAAAATACAAACCGTGCGCTTCTTGACTTGGCGGGTGCGTACAGAAGAGAGATGAAGATTCCCGTTGTGGCTGTGACGGGCAGCGTGGGCAAGACGTCGACGCGCGGTATGATAGCAAGCGTTTTGTCGCAAAAATATAAAACCCTTGCAACAGAGGGAAACTTTAATAACGAAATCGGTGTTCCGCATACCCTTTTCAGAATGAATAAAAATCACGAAATAGCCGTAATAGAAATGGGAATGAACCACTTCGGCGAGTTGTCGAGGATTACCGCGGCTGTCCGACCCGAAACGGCGGTCATCACCAACGTGGGAGAGGCACATATAGAGAACCTTGGCAGCAGAGAGGGAATTTTAAAAGCAAAGCTTGAAATCTTAGAGGGGCTGCCCCACGACGGAACCGTTATTCTTTGCGGAGATAACGATATGCTATGGAGTGTAAGCGGCAAGCTTGACTTTGAAACAATTTACTTCGGAATGAATAATCCCAAGTGTGATTTAATTGCCCAAAACATAAAAGCATATGCCGACGGAAGCGAGTTTACATTTAAGTATGAAGAAAGCGAGTACAAGGTAAATATTTCGATACCGGGGGTGCATCATATTTATAACGCGCTGGCGGCGATTATTGTCGGCGTTAAATACAATGTGCCGATAAAGGATATTATAACGGGTATCCGCGAATTTACGCCTGACGGAATGAGACAAAAGGCAGTTAAAATGGGCGAATATACGGTGATTATGGATTGCTATAACGCAAACCCCACATCGATGAGGTCGGGGCTTGAGGTTCTGTCGCTGTCAAACGGCGGCAGAAAGGTTGCATGCCTCGGGGATATGATGGAGCTTGGCACGATTTCGGCAGAGGCGCACCGCGGTGTCGGAGAGGCGGTAAATGAGTACGGAATTGACGTTCTTATAACTGTCGGAGAGAGGGCAAAGCTTATAGCCGAGGGTGCAAAGAAGGCAGGAATGAGTGACAGTGCGGTATATTTGTTTGATACAATTGAGCAGCTTTCCGAAAAGCTTTATGATATATTAAAGCCAAACGACGTTATGCTTTTAAAAGCATCGCGAAGTATGAAGCTTGAGCGCATAGCCGAGTTTATGGAAAACAATAAATAATTATACGTGTGGAAGGCGTGGGAGTTTATGTTTGTGATAAATTATAAGTTTTTGGGAGCGGCAGGAGCCTTTTTGCTTGCGGCAATACTCGGAAAGATAATGATTCCGATTCTGCACCGCTTAAAGTTCGGGCAGGAAATACGCGAGGAGGGACCGAAGTGGCACGCAAAGAAGTCGGGCACTCCGACTATGGGAGGGCTTATATTCATTGTGTCAACAGTTATTATGACAGCGGTTTGTTATCTGTGCGGGATATACGGCGGAATCGATATCCCGGCGGGAAAAGAGATACTTATGCTTTTGGTTATCTCTGCGGCCTATGGGGTAATCGGATTTATCGATGATTATATAAAAGTTATACTTAAAAGAAACCTCGGACTGACAGCGAAACAAAAGTTTTTGCTTCAGACAATAGCAGCGGTGGCTTTTGTTTGCTGGGCTGTTTTCGGCGAGGGGGTTGCCCCGATTGTGAAAATTCCGTTTACCTCGGTTGAACTGAATATAGGAATAGCGTTTATTCCTTTTGCGGCGCTGGTTATTCTTGCAACGGTTAACAGCGTTAATCTGACAGACGGACTTGACGGTCTTGCAACCTGTATTACTATAGTTGTGGCACTTTTCTTTGCGCTTTTTGCGGATTCGGGAAAGTTCCCGAATCAGTCGGTCGCTTTGTTCGCATCCGTTATTGTGGGCGGCTTGCTTGGATTTTTATTATATAACAGATATCCCGCAAAGGTGTTTATGGGCGACACGGGTTCGCTGTTTCTGGGCGGAGCGGTATGCGGAATGGCAATTTTGCTTGAACAGCCGCTGGCGCTTCTGATAGTGGGTCTTGTTTATGTAATCGAATCACTTTCGGTTATACTTCAGGTAATTTCTTATAAAACAACGGGTAAAAGAATATTTAAAATGAGTCCGATTCATCATCATTTTGAGATGTGCGGCTGGAAGGAAACGAAGATAGTTACGGTTTTCACATTGGTAACTGTTTTAATGTGCGGACTTATGTACTTCTTCGGATAATAAATAGGAGGCTTCTGTATGGATAGCAGAGAATATTACAACAGACGAAATCCGCGGACGCGAAGCTCTGCACGAAGCGGCAGCGTAAAAGGTAAAAAGAAGCAGGGTTCATCGGCAGAAAGACTGCGGGCGTGGATAAATCCGGTTAAGGGCGCGCCCGACTATATATTTCTTGCGGTTGTAATATTGCTTGTTGCATACGGAATAATTATGCTTTTCAGCGCAAGCAGCGCAAAAGCATATGCGACATATAACAATGCGTTTTTCTTTGTCAGACGTCAGGCGGGCTGGATCGTTTTCGGCGGCATCGGAATGCTGATTACATCGCAGATTGACTATCACAGATACGGTGGCAAACCTGCGGGAGTGTTATATCTCGTGACGGGTGTTTTGCTGCTTTTGGTAATTGCGGGACTTGGTACAAACGTAAACGGAGCAACGCGGTGGCTTTTTGGATTTCAGCCGTCAGAGCTTGCAAAAATAGCGATAATTATTTTGTTTGCCTACAGCCTCGGAAGAGAGTCGGGGCAGCGCGACCTTAAACATTTTAAAACGGGTCTGTTTACCTATATTGTTATATTTGGCATATACGCCGTACTTCTTGCGCTTGAGCCGCATTTTTCGTGTATAATTCTGATTTTTTTAACAATCGTACTTATGCTTTTTGTGGCGGGCGTTCCGCTTAAGCATTTCGGAATCTGCGCGATTCCGGTAGTTGTGGGAGTTGTGGCGCTTGTAATAGTAGAGCCTTATCGAATGGCGCGTGTTACAAGCTTTTTAGACCCGTTTGCCGATAAGAGGGGAAGCGGATGGCAGATAGTTCAGTCGCTTTACGCAATCGGCTCGGGCGGAATATTCGGCGTGGGTCTCGGTCAAAGCAGACAAAAGTATCAGTCTTTGCCCGAACCGCACAACGACTTTATATTTTCGGTTCTGTGCGAAGAGCTTGGACTGATAGGCGCAATTCTGCTTGTGGCTTTGTTTATGGTTCTGCTTATAAGAGGCATAAAGATAGCAATGAAGGCACCCGACCTTTTCGGAATGCTTCTGGTAGTCGGAATAGTGGGAATTGTGTGCCTTCAGGCGGCAATAAATATCGCGGTTGTAACCGCCTCGATTCCGGTAACGGGTATGCCCCTGCCGTTTTTCAGCTACGGCGGAACCGCTCTTGCGATAACGATGACCGAGATGGGTATTGTGCTTAATGTGTCGCGGCAGAGTAAGCTGCCGATTTAAGGGGGATAAATATGAAAGTATTGTTTTCCGGCGGAGGAACGGCAGGGCATATAAATCCTGCACTTGCCATCGCCAATCATTTAAAAGATATATGCGGCGATTTTGAGGCACGCTTTGTCGGAACGGCAGAGGGACTTGAAGTCGGATTAATTCCGCGGAGCGGATATCCGCTTGATTTGATAAAGGTTCACGGATTTGAAAGAAAGCTCAGCTTCGGCACGGTTAAAACCGTTGCAGAGCTTCCCGCCGCGGTTGCGGCTTCCAAAAAAATAATTAAAAGATTTAAGCCCGATATAGTTGTGGGTACGGGCGGATACGTATGCGGTCCCGTTCTTTATGCGGCTGCGAAGATGAAGATTCCGACATTTGTACACGAATCGAACGCTTTTCCGGGGATAACGGTTAAAATCCTTTCAAGATATGCGGATAAGGTCGCTGTCGGAATAGAGGCGGCAAAGCAGTATATACCAAAGGCAAGAGAGGTTGTGTATACGGGCAATCCTGTCCGCCCTTCGATACTGAATGTAGATTCGTTTGCGGCACGACGCAGGCTTAAGCTTGATTCAAGACCGTTTATAGTTATATTCGGCGGAAGCCTGGGCGCACGTGATTTTAATGCGGCGATGGCAGACTGGATCTGCAGTGTTGCAAGCAGCGGAAAATACAATATTTTGATGGGAACGGGAAAGCTTAATCAATATGATAAAGTGATGAAGCGTTTTTCGGATAACGGAGTTAATCTGAGCAGCTTCCCTGATATTAAAATAAGCGAATATATATATGATATGGATATTGCAATGAATGCGGCGGATTTGGTTGTGTCAAGGGCGGGAGCAAGCACACTTGCAGAGCTTACGGCAATCGGAAAACCCGCGGTGCTTGTCCCATCGCCTTATGTGACGGATAATCATCAAGAGCATAACGCGCGTGCAATAGAGAGCGGGGGCGGAGCAAAGGTTATTTTGGAAAGCGAATTAAGCGTTGAAAGAATAGATAAAACAATTTGTGATATTGCGGATAATCCGACAAAGCTTGCCGAGATGAGAAAGGCTTCGGCGCTTATGGGGGTTCCCGATTCGGCTGATAAAATATGCAATGAAATTTTAAAACTTGTAAAATAATGCACAAAACCCGAAATGTTTCATATAACAATAGTACAGACGTCTGGATATTTTATATGGAACGGAGGCCGAACAGTGTGTGAGCTTGTTATAAGCGGCAAAAGGTGCCTTTGCGGAGAGGTTGACATACAGGGAAGCAAAAACGCAGTTTTGCCTATACTTGCCGCGACCCTGCTGACAAATGAAACGTGCGTTATACATAACTGCCCTCGGATTGCCGATGTTGAGGCGGCAGCGGAGATTCTGCGCGGACTCGGCGCGTCGGTTAATTTGGACGGAAATACGGTTTGCGTATGCGCCGCCGATATAAGTTCAAATGTTATACCGAAAAAATTGATGGAGAAGATGCGCTCATCGGTGATGTTTCTCGGCGCGGTATTGGGAAGAACGGGAGAGGCGATTGTTTGCAGACCGGGCGGATGCAGACTCGGCAGCAGACCGATAGATATACATATAAGCTCTCTCGGAAGACTCGGCGCAAAGATTGAGGAGGCGGGGGATTGCATAGTCTGCCACCTGCCCGAGGCGAGGTCTGACGACATAACCTTGCTTTATCCCAGTGTGGGGGCGACAGAAAATATAATGCTGATGTGTGCAGGCTCGGGATGCTCGGTCAGGATATACAACGCCGCGCGCGAGCCTGAAATTGTTGACCTTCAGAACTTTTTAAATCTGATGGGCGCGCGTATCTGCGGGGCGGGTACAGATTGCATTATAATCAGACCGTCGGGCGGACTGGGCGGAGCCGAATACTCTGTTATGCCCGACAGAATCGTTGCCGCGACATATGCTATGGCGGTTGCCGCCTGCGGCGGAGAAGCGCTTTTAAAGAGAGCCGAGAGCGAGCATATGCGGCTTGTGCTTGAGGTCTTAAAGGAGATTGGCTGCGAGATTATAGAAGAGGATGAAGGGATAAGAACGGCGGCCTTCGGCAGACCGAAGCCCGTGCATATGATAAAAACAATGCCGTATCCGGGCTTCCCCACAGATGTACAGCCGATGCTTGCCGCGGCGCTTGCAACCGCTGACGGCGAATCGGTTATATGCGAATCGATTTTTGACAGTCGCTTCGGATATGCAAAAGAGCTTGAAAAGATGGGTGCCAAAATCAGCGGCGGCGGAAGCAGTATCAGGATTGAGGGCGTACCAAATCTGCTTGGCGCAAATACAGAGGCAAAGGATTTGCGCGGAGGCGCAGCGCTTGTTATTGCCGCGGCAGCGGCAGCGGGTATAACGGTTATTTCGGGAGTGGAATATATAAACCGAGGATATGAAAATATAGAAAGAGACTTAAGCCGCCTCGGCGCGGATATTTTAAGAATTTGACAAACAGCGTTTTACAATGCCAAAGGCATTGTAAAACGCAGAAAATAAGCCCAAAACAGAGGTGAACAATATGGACAACCCCAATAAATCAGAGATACGCGGAAGAAAAAAGAAAAACGGCGGGCTTTCCGTCCGTATGGCGGCGGTGATTCTGCTGCTGGCAGCAGGCGTTGTTTTCGGAGCAATGCTTATGATACCGGCGTTCAGCATAACCGAGGTATATTGCGAGGGGCTTAATAATTTATCGGGAGAGGATATTATAACCACGGCAAATATTAAAAACGGAACCAATATACTGCTTGCAAATATCGGCGGAGCGCGGCGTTCAATTAAAAAGAATGCGATGGTTAAGGATGTGAAGCTCCGCAGGGTCTTTCCCAATAAAATTTGTATCACGGTTGAAGAGAGAACCCCGGCGGCGTATGTCCTGTCGGGAAGTCAATGCGTGCTGGTTGATTGTGACGGAGTTGTTATAGAAAACGTACAGGGTGACAAGTCGGCACAGATTGTTCAAAAAAATACGCCGAATTTTGAGGCGCAGACGGACAGCACTCAAGAGGATAACAAGGACGGTTCAAAAAACCAAAGCAGCAGCGAAAGCAAAAATTCAAGCGGCGGTAGCGCCGATAATGAAAATGACAGCAGCTCGGATGATTCGGCTTCGGATAAGACTGATAAAAAAAGTTCGGATAACTCAAACGATACAGAGAATAATCAAAATAATCAAGCGGGTGACGGCTTGGGCAGTTCCGAAAACGGCGGAGACAACAGCGTATATTCGGTTCCGCTGACTGTCGGAATTGAACTGAGTTCTGCCGAAGAGGGAAAGACAGCGGCGTCAGACGACAGCGCAAAGCTTGACAAGCTGTTTGAAATATGCAACGCGTTAAACGATGCCGGGCTTTTAAACCGCTCGACATATATAGACCTGACGGATATGACAAATGTAAATGCGGTAATCGAAAACAGGCTGGACATACGTCTCGGGATTCCTGACAATATGGCATATCGGGCAAAATTCTTAGCCGAGACAATAAATACAAAAATTTCTTCGACAGAGGTGCTTATCCTCGATTACACGGGAAACGATATCTATGCAAGACCGCACGAGGACGGAAAGGACAGAGTCGATAAAAAATCGCGTAAAACAAATACCGATAAAAAGACGGGCGGCAATACCGAAAGTGATGACGGCTCTTCTTCAAACAAGTCAAACTCTGCGGAAGACGGCACGTCGGAGGATTCGGCTTCGTCAAAAAAATCAAATACCGAAGCCGGCGCCGAAGATTCCCGTAAATCCGCAAATACCGCGGCTTCTGACACAGAGTTGTAAAATTTGTGTAACATAATTGTAATTTTATTTTAAAAAGTTTAAAAATTATCTTTACAAAATAAAATTTCGTGGTATAATATAAGATATAATAGAAATGAGTATAGTATAATGTAAATCCAAGGTGCACCCTCATACAGATTTTGGGGGATTCTTAGGAGTTATGTTTGCGGCGGTTTTCGGACAGGCTTTGAAACATCTTGATTTTGTACAAACCGCGTATTAAAGTAAGGAGGAAAATACAGTGTTCCAGTTTGACACAGAAAACACTAACCCTGCACAGATTAAGGTTATAGGTGTGGGCGGCGGCGGTAATAATGCCGTGAACAGAATGATTGAGGCAGAAGTTAAGTGCGTTGAATTTATTGCCATAAATACAGATAAACAGGATTTAACGCTTTCTGCGGCATCGCAGAAGATTCAAATAGGAGAGAAGATTACAAAGGGTCTCGGCGCAGGCGCTGTCCCGGAAATCGGTAAAAAAGCCGCTGAAGAAAGCCGTGACGAGATTGCTCAGGCTATTAAGGGTGCGGATATGGTATTTGTTACTGCCGGAATGGGCGGCGGAACAGGTACGGGTGCCGCTCCTATAGTGGCAGAGGTCGCTAAAGAGATGGGCGTTCTTACCGTTGGTATCGTTACAAAGCCCTTTTGGTTTGAGGGAAAGGTTCGCCAAAAGAACAGCGACGAGGGCGTAAAAAATCTTATGAATGCTGTAGATACGCTTGTTGTTATACCGAACGATAAGCTGCTTGAGGTTGCGGAAAACAGAACTCCGTTGACTGAATCTTTCCGTATGGCAGACGATATTTTAAGACAGGGCGTACAGGGCATATCAGACCTTATTTCACGTCCGGGACTTATCAGTCTTGACTTTGCCGACATTAAGACTATTATGAAGGATACGGGCTTTGCACATATGGGTATAGGCCGTGCAAGCGGTGAAACCCGTGCTGAAGAGGCTGCCAAGAAGGCTATACATAGTCCTCTGCTTGAGACAACCATTGAAGGAGCGAAAGGCGTTATCCTCAATGTTACGGGTGGCGCAGATCTTGGTATTCTTGAAGTTAAGACAGCGGCAGAACTTGTTGAAGAAGCGGCGGATAAGGACGCAAATATCATTATCGGTGCTATTGTTGACGAGAGCCTCGGCGATGAAATTCAGATTACGGTTATCGCTACAGGATTTAAAGGAAATGCTCCCGCACAGGAGGAAGAGAGTTCGTTTGACAGCTTTCTCAGCAGATTCGGTAACGGAGGCGCATCAAAAGGCAGCGCAACCGCATCACCTGCAGGGGGTGCGCGTTCGACCTCGGCAAATGCCGCAGCGGCAAAGCCGTCGGCAGGGGCATTTGGCAAACTCTCTGATGATGATATTGACGTTCCCGTATTTTTGCGCAAGAACAGGTAAATAGAGATTTATTCAAAATGCTCCCGTAAACGGGAGCATTTTTTAAGCGGATTTTAGACAGGTTTTTCATAAAAAGGCATATGTCGGGGGCAGTGAAATGGATAAGATAGTTGACAGGCTGACAGATAAAAGAGATGTAAGCGATAAAGAGCTTATACGTCTTATCGATGAAGAATATGACGAAAAGTATCTTTTTGCCGCTGCGGACTCTGTGCGGAGAAAATATTACGGAGACGGAGTATACCTGCGCGGGTTGATTGAGGTTTCAAATCATTGCAAAAATAACTGTTATTATTGCGGGATAAGATGCGGAAACGCCAAAGTCGTGCGCTACAGACTGACTGAAGAAGAGATTTTATCGTGCTGTGACAACGGTTACAGACTTGGCTTTCGCACATTCGTTATGCAGGGCGGCGAGGACGCGTATTATACCGATGAGTGTATGTGCGGAATAATAAAAAATATAAAAGATAGGTATCCCGACTGTGCGATAACGCTTTCCCTGGGAGAGAGAAGCGAAAGCAGCTTTAAAAAGATGTTTGACGCGGGGGCGGACAGATATCTTCTTAGGCACGAGACCGCAGATTATGCGCACTACTCACGGCTTCACCCAAGTGAAATGAGTGCGGAGAACAGACAAAAATGCTTATTTGGGCTAAAGAAAATCGGCTATCAGGTCGGCAGCGGATTTATGGTCGGGTCGCCGTATCAGACAAGTGAACATCTGGTTTTAGATTTAAGATTTTTGCAGAGGCTTAAGCCCGAGATGATTGGGATAGGTCCTTATATTACGCATAAAGACACGCCTTTTTCGCACTATCCGTCAGGAACGCTTAAAAAAACGCTTAGGCTTATTGCAATATTGCGGCTTATGTTTCCTACGGCGCTTATTCCGTCAACTACGGCTCTCGGAACGATTAATCCGCGCGGGCGCGAGCTTGGGCTTTGTGCGGGGGCAAACGTTGTGATGCCAAACCTTTCGCCTGTCAGCAAGCGAAAGCTTTATGATTTATACGACAACAAAATCTGCACGGGTGAGGGGGCGGCGGAATGCTGCGAGTGTCTGAAAAGACGAATCGAATCGGTCGGATACAAAGTGGTATGCGGCAGAGGCGATGCGGCGGGCTTTAAAACCGTTCGGATGTGATTTATATGAGGTGATAATAATGTACAATCCAAAATCTATGAGGGCAGAAGAGTTTATCTCTGATGAAGAGATACAAGAGACGCTTGACTATGCCGAAAAAAATAAAGCCAATATTGAATTAATCGACAGTATAATTAAAAAGGCAAAAAAACGCAAGGGACTTAATCACCGCGAGGCATCTGTGCTGCTTGCCTGCGAGCTTAAGGAAAAAACGGATGAGATATTTGACCTTGCCGAACAGATAAAAAAGGATTTTTACGGAAACAGAATCGTAATCTTTGCGCCGCTTTATCTTTCAAACTATTGTGTAAACGGCTGTGTATACTGCCCGTATCATATGAAGAATAAGCATATTCCGCGGAAGAAGTTATCGCAGGAAGACGTAAAAAAAGAGGTTATTGCTCTGCAGGATATGGGGCATAAACGTCTTGCGATAGAGGCGGGCGAAGACCCGAAGAATAATCCCATTGAGTATATATTGGAATGCATAAAAACAATATACTCAATCAAGCATAAAAACGGAGCTATCCGCCGTGTAAACGTAAATATAGCGGCGACCACGGTTGAAAATTACAAAAAGCTTAAAGAAGCGGGCATAGGTACATATATACTTTTCCAAGAGACGTATCATAAAAAATCGTATCTTGAGCTTCACCCAACGGGACCCAAGCACGACTATGATTATCATACAGAGGCGATGGACAGGGCAATGGAGGGCGGCATAGACGATGTGGGACTTGGAGTTTTGTTCGGACTTGAAATGTATAAATATGAATTTGCGGGGCTTTTGATGCACGCCGAGCATCTTGAAGCGGTGCACGGTGTGGGTCCGCATACAATCAGCGTTCCGCGTATCAAACGTGCGGACGATATCGACCCCGATGCGTTTGACAACGGAATATCGGATGATATCTTTGCAAAAATATGTGCGCTTATCAGAATTTCTGTTCCGTATACGGGTATGATTATCTCTACAAGAGAGTCGCAAAAGGTGCGCGAGCAGGTAATAAGGCTGGGCGTTTCACAGATTTCGGGGGGCTCGCGGACATCGGTCGGCGGTTATGCGGAGAGGCTTCGCCCGACGGATACAGAGCAGTTTGACGTATCGGATACGCGTACCCTTGACGAGGTTGTGTGCTGGCTTATGGAGCTTGGATATATTCCGTCATTTTGCACAGCGTGTTACCGCGAGGGCAGAACCGGAGACAGGTTTATGAGCCTTTGCAAAAGCGGACAGATACAAAATTGCTGTCACCCTAACGCGCTTATGACCCTTAAGGAATATCTTACGGATTATGCGGCAGAGGATACAAAGAAGATAGGCGATGAACTGATAAAGGCAGAGCTTAATAATATCCCTAAGGATAAGGTAAGAATGATATGTGAAAATAACCTTAAAAATATAGAAAAGGGAATAAGAGATTTCAGATTTTGATTGGAGGTGCAGCGTATGAGCCTTAATGGCACACCAAGCGCAAACCGCGTGCATATCGGATTTTTCGGCTGCCGCAATGCGGGTAAGTCAAGCCTTGTAAATCGGCTTACAAATCAGGATATAGCGGTTGTGTCGGATAAAAAGGGGACAACAACCGACCCGGTAATAAAGTCGATGGAACTTTTGCCAATAGGTCCCATTGTTGTTATCGATACCCCCGGATTTGATGACGAGGGAGAGCTCGGCGGGCTTAGAATAAAACAGACGCAAAAGATTTTAAATAAAACCGACGCGGCGGTTCTTGTGACCGATGCAAAAACGGGCCTTAATGATTTTGACAGAGAGCTTATAAGCAGGTTCAAAGAGGAGAATATTCCCTACCTGATTGCATATAACAAAAACGATTTAAAAGAGAGAAAAGAGCTTGCCGATAACGAGATATCGGTCAGTGCCGAAAACGGAGCGGGAATAGAAGAGCTTAAACATAGGCTTGGCGAATTGATTCCGAAGGCGGATAATAAGCGGCTTCTGGGTGACTTGATAAATGGCGGAGACACGGTCGTTTTGGTCATTCCGATAGACAAAGCGGCGCCGAAGGGACGAATCATTCTTCCCCAGCAGCAGGCGCTGCGAGATATTCTGGATTCGGGAGCGGTGGCTGTTGTGTGCCGCGATACAGAACTTAAAGAAACGCTTGAGGGGCTTAAAACAAAGCCTAAAATGGTTGTAACTGACAGTCAGGCGTTTGCGGCTGCCGCCAAGGACACTCCGCAGGATGTGATGCTTACATCGTTTTCGATACTTATGGCAAGGTACAAGGGCTTGCTTGATTCGGCGGTTGACGGGGTGTGTGCGATAGACAGACTAAAAGACGGCGACACCGTTTTGGTTTCGGAGGGCTGCACACATCATCGGCAGTGTGAGGATATAGGAACGGTCAAAATTCCGAAGCTTTTGCGGCGGCATACGGGCAAGAATATCGGTATCGAGACATCGTCGGGCGGCGGCTTTCCCGAGGATTTGACAAAATATTCTCTGATAATTCATTGCGGAGGGTGTATGATAAACGGGCGAGAGATGACAAGCCGCGTAAAACGTGCGGCTGACGCGGGTGTACCGATAACAAATTACGGAACGGCAATCGCATATATGACAGGAGTTTTAAAAAGAAGTCTTGCGCCGTTTCCTTCTCTTGCCGAAAAGATAAATGCGGGTTCGGATAACTAATATCAGGTTAACCGACATCAGATTAAAAGGAGAAAGATAAGATGAATAAAGACATAAATATAAGAAAGTACACAGAAAAAGATATTGTCGAAATGATTGAAATCTGGAACGAGGTGGTTGAAGAGGGAGCTGCCTTTCCGCAGGAGGATACGCTTGACGAACAGTCGGGCAGAGAATTTTTTGCGTCACAGAGCTTCTGCGCGGTGGCAGAGGATAAGGAAAGCGGCAAAATACTCGGGCTGTACATTATTCACCCCAACAATATCGGCAGATGCGGACACATCTGCAACGCAAGCTTTGCTGTGGAAAAAAACAGCCGCGGCAAGCATATGGGTGAAGCGCTTGTCCGCGACTGTATAAACCAAGCAAACAGAATAGGATTTAAGATTCTTCAGTTTAATGCGGTTGTTGCGGATAACATACACGCAAGACATCTGTACGAAAGATTGGGCTTTAAGCTGATAGGAACAGTACGCAAAGGTTTCAGGCTAAAGGACGGAAATTATGAGGATATTTGCCTATACTACATAGAGGTGTAGGGCGTATTATGTGTTGCATATGACAAATAAAATGCCGCAATGCCTTAAATTTCTTGACAAAGGCATATGTATATGATAATATATAAGCGGTGGGCAAAGATGTCCGAAGTTTCTTCGGATTTCTGCGCCCTTTTTGATTTTAAAAGACGCAAGGAAAGGTGACTTATATATGTATGGTGAAATTCACGAAGAGTGCGGCGTTTTCGGCGTTTATGGACAGACGGACGAAAATGCGGCAGGCACGGTGTTAAGCGGATTGTATGCGCTTCAGCACCGCGGCGAGGAAGGCTGCGGAATAACCGTAAATGATGACGGAGTTTTTAAAACGCATAAGGATGTGGGTCAGGTCGGCGATGTTTTTACGCCGTCGGTTATGGAAGAGCTGGGCAGAGGAACGGCGGCGGTAGGCCACACGCGCTACGGCACTACGGGGTCGAACAACCGCACAAACTGTCAGCCGATAGAGGTCAGGCATATTAAAGGATATATGTCGCTTGTGCATAACGGAAATCTGACAAATGCGGCAGAGCTGCGCCGCGGACTTGAGCTTCAGGGGGCAATATTTCATACAACCGTTGATACGGAAACAATTGCGTATCTTATAACAAGAGAGAGAATCAAAAGCCCGTCGGTTGAGGCGGCTGTGGAAGCGGCGATAGGCCATCTTGAAGGGGCGTATTCGCTGATTATAATGTCGCCGCAGAAGCTTATTGCGGTTCGCGACCCAAGGGGTATGAGACCGCTGTGTTATGGTAAGAGAGCTGACGGAAGCTTTGTAATAGCGTCGGAAAGCTGTGCGTTAAGCGCCGCGGGAGCCGAGTTTGTGCGCGATATAGAAGCGGGTGAAATCCTTGTCTTTGACAAAGACGGAATACGCTCAATCAGGACGCATTGCGATACGAAAAAAAGAGCCGTATGTCTGTTTGAATATATATACTTTTCGCGCTCTGACTCGGTCATAGACGGTATGCCTGTTCAAAAATCGCATTTTATGGCAGGCGAATTTCTGGCAAAGGAACACCCGACCGAAGCTGATGTGGTGATAGGTGTGCCCGATTCGGGAATGGACGCGGCTCTCGGTTATTCGCGCGCGTCGGGGATTCCTTACTCAATCGGATTCGTTAAAAACAAATATATAGGCAGAACCTTTATCACTCCGGGGCAGAGCGACAGAGAAAGCAAGGTTAAAATTAAGCTCAGCCCGATAGAAGAGACGGTAAAGGGCAAGCGCGTGGTTTTGATTGACGATTCGATTGTCCGCGGAACGACCAGCAGGCAAATCATAAAAATGCTCCGCGAGAAGGGAGCGAAAGAGGTGCATATGCGTATTTCGTCACCGGCTTTTCTGCATCCGTGCTATTACGGAACGGACGTAGACTCAAGCAAGGGGCTGATAGCAAGCAATCATTCGGCGGATGAGGTCGCAAAACTTCTCGGCGCAGACAGTTTGGGCTACCTCAGCCTTGAAAACGCAAAAAAGCTTGCGGGCAAGTGGGAAAAGCATTGCTGTACGGCGTGCTTCTCGGGCGATTACCCGACCGAGCTTCCCAAGGATACGGATAAGGATAAGTTTGAACATAGGATATCGGAGGGTGTTAATTCTTAAAATCCGATAAAATTCCCCCTTTTATATTTCATAAAGGTTACAAAGGTTTCATATTATTTACAAGGAAATTAAAATTCACTGTTTCCATTAATTTTGCATTGAAATCTGTGACGGTGATTGCTATAATAATATCACACATTAAGAATAAACGAAGCTTTTAAAGCATAGTATTTTGTAATCGAAAATGCCGGAAGACACAGCAGTTATAATATCGGCAGGGGGAATTTGTATGAAGGTTGAACGTGTAGACGAAAACAAAATTAAAGTATTGATAGATAATGATGAGGCCCGTGAGATGAATATTACGCCCAAAATGATTTCCGAGAACACCCCGGAGGTGCAGAAAATGTTTTGGCAGGCTATTCATATGGCAGAGGAGAACGGCGAATTTTCGATTGACGGAGCAAAGCTTTTTGTGGAGACAATTCCGTCATATGAAGACGGGATAGGAATGCTTATAACAAGGGTATGCTCTGAAGAAGAACTGAGCCGTGCAATCGATAATTGCAGCTATAAGGGTAAAATCCGCAGAAGCAGGATGAGTATGACAGACGGCACACCGAGACGGCGCAGAAAGTATATATATCGCTTTCGCGATTTTGAGGCTGTGTGCAGCGCGGCGGAGAGGCTTCGCGGCAGATATGCCGGCAGAAGCACGCTTTATAAAATGGACGGTATGTTCTATCTCTACCTTGTGCCGGAGGACGCTTTGTCTGCGTATGACGCAGACTTGATTCTGCCCGAGTTTTCGCATAAGGTTCCGCACGGTCAGTATGTGCACGGAAAGCTTAATGAATACGGCGAGGTAATGATAGAAGAAAACTCGCTTGAGGTTTTGCTTGAATATTTTTGTCACTGTGTTTAAAAATCGGCTCGCGTACAGCGCGGGCTTTTTTGTTTTCAAAAAATTAATATATTGTTCATAATTTACACCTGTTAGTCTTTGACTTTATCATAAAATAATGATATTATATATAAATAAACAAAACTTTAAGGAGGAAGCTTCAATGTCAGAAGTTTTGACAGAGAAACCTGCGATAGAGATTAAAAATCTTGTCAAAAGCTACGGAACAAAAAATGCTCTTGATAACGTAAGTTTTTCGGTAAAAAAAGGTGAGGTAATGGGCTTTTTGGGGCCTAACGGCGCGGGAAAGTCTACCACGATGAATATTATATGCGGCTATCTTGCCGCAGACTCGGGCAGTGTTTTGGTTGACGGAATAAACGCGGCGGACAACCCGACAGAGGTTAAACGAAGAATAGGCTATCTGCCCGAACAGCCGCCGCTTTATATGGATATGACCGTGCTTGAGTATCTTGTTTTTGTGTTCGAGTTAAAGGGCGTTAAGGCAAAGCGGGACGCACACCTCCGTAAAATAATGGAGAAGGTGCGTATTTATGATGTGCGCGGAAGGCTTATCAGAAACCTTTCTAAGGGATACAAGCAAAGGGTTGGGCTTGCACAGGCGTTAATCGGAGACCCCGATGTGCTTATCCTTGACGAGCCGACTGTCGGACTTGACCCGCGTCAGATTATGGAGATACGCGATGTGATATGCGAGCTGGGCCGTGAGAGAACGGTTATATTAAGCACGCATATTCTGCAGGAGGTTATGGCTGTGTGCGACAGCTATACAATAATAAATAAAGGAAGAATAGCGGCATCGGGAAAAATGGACGAATTTTCGGGTGTTGCATCGGATTCGTGCAGACTCAGGATAAAGGCGGACGCAGAGACGACGGCGGAGATTGCAAAGACAATCGACGGGGTTGAAAAGATCAGATCTCTCGGCAGTATGGAGCGCGACACCTGCGACTTTATTCTGACGGCAAAGTCGGGCTGTGATATCCGCGAGGGAATTTTTAACGCGTATTCTGCGGCGGGCTGCCCTATACTTTCTATGTCAACGTACTTCCATACGCTTGAGGAAGTGTTTATGCGCGCAATCAGCAGTGATGCGGAGGGCGAAGAGAATATAAGCTTAAAAGAGGAGGCGGCGGAATAATGAAAGCAATTTTTGACAGAGAGCTTAAGGCGTTTTTTGATTCGCCGGTCGGATATATTTTTGCGGGTGTATTTATTGCGCTTTGCTCTTTCTTTTTTGTAAACGGGGCGCTTATGTATCAAACCGCTGACTTAAACGTTGTATTTTCAAATATAAACGTTATATATCTGTTTTTGATTTCGATGCTTACAATGGGGCTGTTCTCGACCGAGCGCAGCAGAAAGACCGACCAGCTTTTGCTGACAAGCCCGGTAAGTATCTCTAAAATAGTAACGGGCAAATATTTTGCGGCTCTAGGAGTTTTCGGAACAACGCTTGTTTTATCGCTTGTGTACCCGATTGTTTTAAATCTCTTCGGAAGCCCGAGTATAAGTGAAATTATAGGAACATACATCGGCTTTATACTGTTGTGGAGTACGTTTATAGCAATAGGAACTTTCATCTCCGCGCTGACCGAAAGTCAGATAATCGCGGCGGTTATCACCTTCGGTGTACTGCTGATAGTTTTCTATATGAAGGCGCTGACCGCGGGAATCTCAAACGAGACGGTAAAATCGATAGTTCGGTGGTTCTCGCTTATGGACAAGTATTCCGAATTTCAGGCGGGCGTGCTGAATTTTGAAAGCGTAGTTTACTACTTAAGTTTTATATTTGTATTTCTTTTCCTTACCGCGCAGGTTATAAAGCGCGGCAGATACAGCGACAAAAAGGTTAAGGTCAATAATATTGTTGTTACCGCGGCAACCGTTGCGGCGGTTGTATTGGTAAACGCAATTGTTTCAACCGTTGCGGTAAAGCTTCCGCTTAAAATAGACCTTACGAGAGACAGCGTCTACGAATATTCAGAGCAGACGAAGGAGGTTCTGTCCGATTTAAATGAAGAAGTAAACATCTATGCGCTGTATTCCGATACATCGGACGGAACATATGTAAATACCGTCCGCGAATATCTTGATAAGTACAAGCGCTTAAGCGACAAGATAAGCGTATCGTATAAAGACCCGTATGACGACCCCGCCTTTGTAAGGCAGTTCGGAAGCGACATAACCGCCGGTTCGTTAATAGTCAGCTGCGGAGACAGAAGCAGAGTTATTCCGTACAGCAGCATCTATAACCAAAGCAAATATTCGGGTGAGGTATCAATCGATGCCGAGAGGCTTATCACATCGGCGATAAGATATGTCAGCGGAAGCGGAAACGCGGTTCACGCATACTTTACCAAGGGTCATAACGAGAGCGGAAACGCCTCATCGCCGCTTGCCTCCTCGCTTAAAAACGAGGGCTATGAAATAGGCGAGGTAAATCTTGCAACCGACGGCGTTCCGCAGGATGCAACGCTTATAATCTCGCTTGCGCCGTCCAATGACTTCACAGAGGAAGAGTGCAGCGCGCTTGACGGCTTTCTGCAAAATGGAGGAAAGGCGGCGTTTGCCTTCTCGGCGGGAATGCCAAGCCTTGACAGGCTTTATTCGTACCTTGCCGACTGGGGGCTTACGATAAACCGCGACTATGTGATAGAGGGTGATTCTTCAAAGTCTGTCCGCACGTCAAGCGGAACAAATGTGCCCGTGCCCTCACTTGAAGACCATGAGATTAACGAAAAGCTTAAAGAAAGCGATGCTATGCTTGTTGCGCCCGCGGCGTGCAGCATAGGCACAAACAGTCAAAACCCTCAGTATGCAGAGGTTACCTCGCTTCTTAAAACATCGGCAAATTCGTGGGGAATAACCGACCTTTCGGCAAAGACAACGGAGAGAAGAAGCGATTATAACATAGGTCCGTTAACCGTTGCGGCAATAGCAGAGAAGCAAGAGGGCGGCGGCAAGGTATTTGCCATCGGCTCGGTTCAGGCGGCGGATGTAAAAGAGCTGCTTGAAAATTCAAGCTATATCAACGGCGACTTTATGCTTAACACCTTCTCTTATATGACGGGCAAGGACGACGCGCTTAATATAAGAGCAAAAACAGTCAGCGCTGAAAGCCTGACAATGACCGAAAAGCAGATAAATGTTGTATCGGTTCTTGTTCAGAATGTGATGCCGGCAGTAATAATTATAGTCGGTCTTTATATCTGGCTTAAACGGAGGTATCTGTAAATGACCGCTAAGGGAAGATTAATCAGAAACATAGTGATAGCGGCGGTATCGGTCGCGGTTCTGGGTACGGGATATTATTTCGCTCAAAACTGGACGCCGAAAGCCGAAGAGAATAAAGATAAAACCGAAGCACAAACCGCGCCCGAACTTTTGTATATAGTGTCTGAAAGCGCGGATGATGTATCAAGTGTGCACATAAAAAATAACAGCGGCGAGTACGATATAGTAAAGACCGAGGGCGCGGACGGTGCCGCAGAGTATACAATTCCGTTCGCACCCGATGACGAGCTTAACAAAAGCTCGGTTTCGTCGGCGTTTTATACGATGACAAAGCTTGCCGCTTCAAAAGAGATAACCGACGACGTATCAAAGGCGGCGGACTTTGGGCTTGGCAATGCTTCGGCTTGGTATACGCTTAAAAAGACCTCGGGCGAGACAGTAACGGTTCTGCTCGGCGACGAGGTTCCGACGGGCGGCAGTTATTACGCAATGGTCAGCGGAGGCAGCAAGATTTATACAGTAGGCGAGTCAGCAGCAAAAACCGTTTTAAAAGGCATAAACGATTACAGAAGGACAGAGCTTATCGCTCTCAGCGATGCGGCAAGTATAAAAGAATTTACGCTGTATAAGGACACCGCGCTTGTGATGAAGATACGCACCGCAACGGAAGAAGATAACGCGTCAAAGGTGATGGGAACAAATTGGGTTATGGAAAAGCCGTGGAGTTTAGAGATATCCGATTCAAACCTTCAAAAGGCGTTTGAAAAGCTGCTTACTGTAAAGGCGGTGGACTTTGCTGATGCTTCGGCAAATACGGCGTATGACTATAAGGCAGAGATAAAGACCGAAGATGCAGACTACTGCTTCAGCGTGGGCGGTGAAGCGTCACAGGGGCTTGTCTATTTAAGAGATGACAAAACCTCTCGGGTATTTATTGTTGACCGAAGCGTGCGCGAGGCTCTTGCGGCAATAAACCCGACCGAGTATTTAAGCAAGCTGATACTTATAAAAAATATAGCCGATGTTGATTCTGTTGAGCTAAAAACGCAGGATAAAACGTACACCCTGAAAACGGGCGAGGCGGATAAAGGCGGCTGGCTTATAAACGGAAGCGAAACAGCGGAAAAAGACTTTAAGCAGAAGTATCAAACGGTAATAGGGGTAATGTTTAAAGAAGTGGCGGACGGATACGCGCCGCAGGGCGACCCGTATCTGACGGTAACATTTAAGATGAAGGACGGAAGCGAAGATAAAGTTAACTATTATCAAAGCGGAGAGAGAGAGTACACGGCGGTATGCCCCGACGGAACGGCGGTAAGGCTTTTAAAGTCAGAACTTCAAAAAGTGATTGATATTATGAATTAAAAAATGATCCTTCGGCAGCAACTGGCAGCCGAAGGATCATTTTTTATAGTTCAAAACCGCCGTTAAACGCGGTTATTGTTTAAATCATACAAAATAGTAAAATGATTTTTGTTTATAAAACTACTTGAATAAATTCGATAAAATGATATAATTAATAGTGAAAAAAAGAGGTTAAATTATTGTATATATCACAATAATTTAACAAACAGATTGTGAATGTATACAAAATTATACAATTTTTTTATTTTTGTTACAATTTTGTAATAAAAGCAAAATTGCAGATTGCGTATGCATTGCATAGACATTGTTAGTTAAGGCGCGGATTTTTAAAGGGGTACCCCTTTATTAGTTCTTATACATAAGAACTAATAAAACAATCCTCGTTGATAAAGACGTTTTAAGGTGCGGTTCGTCTGTTGATTTTACGGGCAGTCTGCACCTTTTGTATTTGCAGAGAGGCTTTTTGATAGAGTTGAGGAGGAAGAAGGATGAGAAAATTTTGCCTCAGACATACGTGTCTGTTTTTGATAATATTAATGTTATATACGATATGTTCGGCTTACGCTTATGCCGAGCCGAGCAATACGAGCAATATAGGCATAAAGCTTGAATTTGACAAGAGCGGGTATTTCAGCGGCGACACGGCTGTTGCGGCGCTTTCTCTTACCGGGCTGTCGGCTTTGGATTCTTCAAAAGACAAGATTGGTTCGTTTGAGGCATATATAAAGTATAATATAAACGATGTTGTGCCGATGTATGACGGTGTCGAGGTTACGGATTATGATAAGCCCGCGGGCAAGTTTGACCTTGCGCTTGACGCGGCAAACGGAAAGCAGGGCTTTAACACCGCGGCAAAGCAAATGGGTTATCTTGATAAAGATGACAGGATAATAGTTGTCTATTTTCAAGAGCCGAACGGAGTTTCTCTAAGCGGCGGCAGTTTGGCAATAGGCAAGATAAACTTTAAAATCAAGAAGACCGCGGGTACTGTCGGGGTACAGATATATACTTGCGCGGCGTACAGACCGTATACGGGTACGGGCGGAAGCGAAGAGGTTAAAGGCTTGCCCATTAAGATAGGAAGCGTCACAAACGCGTCGGCGGCGCTTAAAACAGAAGCGTCCGTTACCCCGAAAAGTGTAGACTATGACGAAGCAAACAAAGAGGTTAAAGCAAGCGTTACGGTAAATACAAATGTCTCTGCAACGCTTATAGCACAGCTTTATGATAAACAGTCGGGGCTTACAAAGGCGGTTAAAATAAACCCGATTGCATATGCGGCGGGGACGTCCGAGTATCCGATTGATGTCATATTTGCAAATGTGACAAGCAAAGCAAATTTATGCGTCAGATACTTCCTGTGGACGGGAACGTCCGCAATGACGCCTGTCTGCATAAATAAATCAATTGATGTAAATTAAGGCTTAAGTATCTACTGCCTAAAGTGGCACATAAATAAGCCTCCCTTGCCTAAAGGGGCGGTGGTTGCCGGTGGCAATCCTAAAGGGAGGGGGACCGCTTTAGCGGTAGAGGGATTTATTTGAGTGATACAAAAATATTTTAAATTGGAGGAAGAGAAATGAGAAAGAAATGCACAGCTTTTGCGATACTTGTATTTATGATGCTTTCGCTTTTCTCACAGGCGGCGCTTGCCGCGGCAGAAGTTAAGCTTCAGGTGTACTTTGCGCCGCAGATTATGAACGACCAAACGGGCGAAATTGCGGTAAACATTAATTTAAGAAATTTCAAAGTTGCCGTTCCGTCTTATATGGGCGCTGTCTGCGGACTGTCTTTTAAGTTTAACTATGATACAGAAAAATTTGATATAAAAAAGAATGATGACGGAAGCGTATATCTTTCGGCGGACGAAAACGGTCTGATAAAGAACGTAAGCGATGCAGAGGTAAAAGAGGATGACGGAAGTGTGTCATTTTCGTTCCTTGATTCAACGCTTAAAAATAATCTGATAGAAGGCGACGGCACGATTTTAAGCTTTGTGCTGATTTCCAAAAACATAAAACAGCTGTGGAACTCGTTTGATACATATCCGATACGTTTTGTTCCCGGATCTGTCGGGGCGGCGGCATATCGGCTGTCTGACTATACGGTGTCAAGAATTTATAATATAGAAGCAATCGACGGCAAGGTGGGCGGCTATAACAAACAGCCAAGCTTTATTATGCCGGGTATAGATAAAAAAATCTCTCTTTCGATAGGCAAAAGCGAGATTCAAGTTAACGGAGAGACGCTTCAAACAGACGCGGCTCCGTTTAAACAAGGCGAAGAGCTGATGATACCTGTCAGATACTTTGCCGAGAGCGCGGGAATGACAGTCGATTGGAAGGGAGAGGTTATGACCGCCTCTGCTTATGGCGATTATCGTACCCTTGTTATCGCTCTTGATTCGGAAGAGAATGCGACAGTATACTTCAATGCGGCAAAGCTTTCGCAAGAGGTTTCGCCGATAGAAAAAGACGGCAGAATATACATTCCGCTGTCGCTTATAAATGTGGTGTATCAAAACGCACAAATAACCGCGACCGATGCCGCTGCAGAAATTTACCTTCCGTAAAATTGATTTGCAAATATCCCCCCGTCAAGTGCTTCGCACTTGCCACCCCCCCTTTAGGCAAGGGGGGCAGATATTAGGGGAAATTGCCCTCGCCCATTGCCCCTTTTGCCTAAAGGAGGGGGAAGTCAGCAAAGCTGACAGGGGGATAACGGTGGAGGAATATAACACAATAAGAAAATGATATAAAGGAAGGTCGGAGTGCAAAGAAAGCATAACAAAAATCTAACAGAAAACGCACGGTATCTGAGAAGAAATATGACAAAAGAAGAAAAGCGTTTATGGTATGACTTTCTAAAAGATTATCCGATTAGATTTTTAAGGCAAAAGGTAATTGATACTTATATAGCAGATTTTTATTGCCACAAAGCAAGATTGATAATCGAGCTTGACGGTTCTCAGCATTATGAAGAGAACGCGGTGATAAAAGATAAAATAAGAACACAAAGAATAGAAAAGCGGGATTTAACAGTCATAAGAATACCCAATATCGAAGTTAATAAAAACTTTGACGGTGTTTGTTTGTATATTGATATGATTGTAAAAAAATTCACATAATAAGCCTCCCTTGCCTAAAGGGACGATGGTTGCCTGTGGCAATGCCTCCCTTGCCTAAAGGGAGGGGGACCGCTTTAGCGGTGGAGGGATATAATCAGAGAGGCAAAAAACTAAAAATAATTAAAAATTTATATATAAAACCAAAAATCTAAACTAAAAAATGGGGTGTAAAAAATGAAGAATTGTGGTAAAAAAATTCTTTCTGTTGCACTTGCCGCGGCAATGTCTTGCAGTATGATATCGGCATTTGCAAACACGGTCTCAATTGAATCTATAAAGGTGTTAAATAACGCAAGCGATGCAGGAACAGCAGCTGATAAAAGTTCCGTATCACTTACGCCTGAACAGCTGCTTCAGGTAACGGTAAAGCTTAGCCCGGAGAGCGGCGCAACGCTTTCGGCGGGTGACATAACATTTTTGTCATATAAGCCTGCAGAGGATGGCGCGGAGCAAGTGCTTGATAACACAACAATTCAGTATGTAGACCAGCAGACAACAACGATAGATAACAATGCGGGTACGGCTACAATCACTTTCCGTCCGAGGACAGGATTGGGCAAGGGAACATTTACCGCTAAAGCAGGCGGCACAGACGTTACAACCGCCGAATCATTTAACTATACCGTTGCAGAAGCATCAAAAACAATGACAATGACAGGAACAAATGTTTCATTTGAGGTTGGCGGAACAGCTACCTTTGAGCTTAAGGATAAAGATTCTGCGGCATTTGCTGACGGAACAGCAATGACAGTTAAAAACGGCACAACAACCTTAACAACAACCACTTCTGATACAGATGTTTACTATGCATATGCAAGCGGTGTATTATCTGTTTATAACCTTCCTGTAGGTAACCATAATATATCTGTTTCTATAGACGGGTATAACGATGCTTCGGCTGCAGTAGTTGTTACTGCAAAAACTCCGACAGGTCCGAGTGATGAGGATAAGAACAATGCACAAAACGGTCTTGACGATGCTATTGGTGGTATTTCTGCAAAGGGTGCAGGAGAATTAACATTGCCTGAAAAGGTAACAACAGCTGGAAATTCTGAGGGTTATACCATCAGCTACACAATTGAGGATACAAAGTCAAATGCGGAGATAAGCGGCGGAAAGCTTACACTTAAAGAAGGTAAATTCGGTGCAAAGGTTCAGCTTAAGGCGGACTTGGGTAACGGAGTAAGCAATACAAAGACAGTTTATCTGTTTGCAACAGGCACAAATGAGGACAGCATTTCCTTCGGTAATATCGATATGATTGCAGCAGCTGACGGAAGTGACGCATTTGATGATGATACAAGTTTTGAAGCTATTGGCAGTCATGATTATACTGCGGCTGCGGCAGAGATTTTAAATCTCGCGCTTGGCAGAGGCAATATAGCAAATGTTCCAAAGGGCGCGGTTGATATTAACCTTGACGGAACCGTAACCCTTGCCGAGTACCGTATGTTTAAGCTTTTGATAGACTCAAGCGAGGCATACTATGTTCCGTCCAACTTTGCGGCAGCAAGAAGTAGTGCAACTAACAGCGGAAATTAATCAAAAAGAAAATAATTAAAAAATATACACAAATCTAAAGGAGATTATTTTATGAGAAAATTTTTAAGTTTAATGCTTGCGATGGCATTAATCATCACAACGTTGGCTCTGCCGGTCTCAGTTTCGGCCGCAGCAGGTAAGTCAGATGCTAACATTACTGTTTCGTATACAACAGATTTAGGCGAAGCAACAGAAGTTCACCCCGGTGACACATTTAATCTGACAGTAAACATTACATCAGATAAAAACGTTACACTTAGCGCATATGAAATTTATGTTGCATATGATAAAGACGATTACACAATAACTGCTGCAAGCGATGCGTCTTATAGTATTGTAGAAAGCAAATGGGGCTATACCGGTAATTTGATTGCTATGTCTAAAAATACAGATACAGAACTTACTGCTGCTACAGCAGTTGCTGTAGCAACAATTCCTGTTACGGTTGCTTCAGGCGCGACGGTAAATGAACCAAGTGGTTTTGTAAAGCCGACAACAGGTTTTGTAGATATGTTTGTAGAAGGTGGCACAGCAGAAGGTACTAAAGAATGTAATTTTAGTGATTCAGAGCTTAGCTATACAATAAAGGCAAACACATCTTCAATCACGATTGATGGCAAAGCTTATGAACCGAATAAGCTTTATATCAATGCAAATGGTGTTACATTTAGAGTAACAGGTACAAATATCGAGAGTGTTACCTATAAGCAGACGGACGCAGAAACACCTACAGGTATAACTGTTCCGCTAACCGGCAAGACTTTGGCAGAGATTACAACTCCTCTGACAGCCGGCGCATATGAAGTATCTGTAAAGCTTACCGGTGTGGCAGATGCTGTCAAATATACATTCCGTGTATCGCAGGAAGTCGTTTCGGGTGAAATCGCTATAAACTTTACACCAAAAGCAGAAGGTTATAAGGCAGGAGAAACTTTTGAAGTTCCTGTAAAGATTTCCGGTATAGGTGAGAATAAAAAGGGTATGGCTTCATTTGACCTTGTATATGATTCAGCAAGACTTGAACTTACCACTACTACAGCAGAAAATATTACAATAGCACCGGGCGAAGCCGGAAAAGCTTCTGTAAGCTTTGGAACAAGCTCAACGGCCGCAAGCTTCCCCGCAACAGGCGATGGTAATTTTGTAACACTTGCATTCAGCGTAAAATCAGACGCAGAAATCGGTAAGGCAGATATCACAATCTCAAAGGCTCAGCTTACAGTAAAAAATGATACTGACGATATAGTATATGAGAATAACAGTTCTAATATAACAAAACCCAGCGTAACAGTTGTTGTTGTATCTGATAGCTTTGCAACAGTTGACACATCGGCAGCTGCTGACTGGACAAATAATTCATACAATGTTACTATTAACCCCGTATCAGCACCCGAGGGTCAGGCAATAAGCTTTAAATATGTATTGTTAGACGATGCAGCTAATTATGCTGATCAGAATGCTCTTAAAGATGCATATGAAAGTGAAGCGGCAAAGGTTGTTACAGGTAATACGATTACTATTAATACTGACAGCAAGCATTATGCAATAATTTCTGAATTTAACGGAGTATATTCTTTGGTTAAAGACCTTGTGCCCGGTATCGACATTTGGTATGACGGAACAGCACCTACAATTAATAATGCAGAGTTAGCTAAAAATAATATGGATTCATTTGCTAAATCAAAGGACGTTACTGTAACAGACTTAGCAATTGATGCGGGCGGAAGCAACGGAGTAACCTATAAGTATCTTGTTGTTACAGACGGAACTACTCCGACAGCTGAAACAACAGGCTGGGCAGATGTTACCGATAAAATTTCTTTCACAGAATCAAAGGTTGGTAAGTTATATATTATGGCTACCGATAAAGCGGGCAACGCAACTGTTTCAACTGAGGACGTTAATATCAAGGTAGATGCTGATAATCCTACGCTTACAACAAACGCAGGTAATGATACCGCTGGCGGTACACCTATAACAATAAATGCAACTGATACAACATCTAATGTAACTGTTAAGGTATACTTCAGTGAAACAGATGTTGATGCTTCAACCCTTACTGATAGTAACTTAAAACAAACTTATCCTGCGGAAGGCGAAGAAGCTTCAAAGAATATAAACAAGATCTATTATGCAACAGGCAGCGGATTCTACTACATCAGTGCAACAGATGAAGCGGGTAACAACAGTGATGTAGCAAAAGTGCAGGTTACACGTGCGACTGTTGACAATACAAGCACGCTTAGTGTAAAGGTTATCTCAACTTCGACAGAGGTTGCAAATGTATTTGACAAAGTAACTGAAAGTAATACAGCTTCAAACGGTACCTTTGGATATGTTGGCATAAAGGTTGCTGCTCCTGCAGAGAACTTGAAAAATACCATTACCGCAACAAGAGGCGGTGAACCTTTAATTCTTGATAATGCATCAGATTTGACAGCTGAATATACACACGAGTTCACAGAGGCGGGCGAATATGAGCTTACAGTTGTAACAGTTCATAGTACAAATACAGATGCAAAGGCAACAGCAACATATAAGTTTACTATTGCAGCTGATCAGAAAGCAATGGTTTCACCGAGTGGTGACAATAGATACAACTCATTAGATTATGTAATGATGCGCAAGGTTGCAGCCAATGCAGAACTTAACGGAATACCCACAGAGGTATATGGCTTTGAAGGAAAGTATTCCGGTGACCTTGACGGTAACTTTAAGACAACAACAGAAGATGTTAATGCAATTCTTGCATCTATAAAAGAAGCACGTATCCCGGGATATTATAACTTTGGTATAATGAACGGTACTGCAAAATCATTAGAGAATGCAGGCGAATAATTAAATAATTAATTATGGCATTTTAAAAAGGTGCGGCATACCGCCGCACCTTTTTTTAACCCGGCTGTATTCCCCACCCTTTTAGGCAATGGGGGCGACCAAATAAGCCTCCCTTGCCTAAAGGGAGGGGGACCGCTTTAGCGGTGGAGGGATTCGTCTGAAGGATTTAAAAAGTGGGGATTCTGCATATGAATTTACAAATATCCCCCCGACAAGTGCTTCGCCCTTGCCACCCCCCTTTTAGGCAATGGGGACAAAAAATGGGGAAATATAAAATAAAAATACTTTAGGAGATATGACATATGAATAAAACTTCAAAAATTATGTCCGCGTTTATTGCGGCAATAATGGTGCTTTTAAGCTTTGGTTCGGTATCTGTTTTTGCGGATTCGGAATTTAACATAAAAATCGGACTTGATTCAAAGACATCAATCGATAAGGGAAAGACCTTATACGTTTCATTAATGCTTGGTTTTAATGAAGATGACATTGTTGTTGCTGACGGAATAAGAACAATGTCTTACTTAATTTCGTTTGACAATAACTATTTTGAGGCAGTAGACCCAAGCACGGGTCAGCCGCTTGAAACAGATGAGTTTGGTTTGCCGACAAACGGTTCATTTTTTGAGTTCGGCGAGATAGGCGATGTTGAATCAATGCTTGTCAGCCGAAATTCCAAGGGTGATACATTGTCAGTTTTATACGGCGGTACGGGCGAAAATAACGATGTATACACCTCGGGCGAGCTTTTTGCGTTTGCATTTAAAGTTAAAGACGATGCAGAGATAAAAAATTCGGCTACTGCGGCATTTAAGATAAGCAATCCAAAGGTTTTTGTGAAAAATTCCGAAACAAAGGTCAATATAGAGACAGAGAATATTAATGTAAGTATTACACCGCCTTTTAAAATCTTTGATGTGCCGAGTCAAAAGCAAAACACCACGCTTAACCTTGTAGCGCAGACCTCTATCTCGGGCGACAGCGCAGAGCCGCTTACGGCTTCTATTCAAAAAGACGGCGCGGTTGTTGAAGAAAAGAATGCCGAAATCAAAAACGGTTTATACAGCGTAAGCTTTGACCTTGACGAGGCGAAGTACCCTGTGGGTTCATATACTCTGACGCTGACTTATGGCAAGACTTCGGCAAGCAGAAGCTTTAACATTCTTGAAAAGGACGCAGTTGTTGAGCCGACCGACCCGACAGAACCGACCGACCCCGATGACGGCGGAAACACGGGCGGAAACACGGGCGGTAACACAGGCGGTAACACAGGCGGTAACACAGGCGGTAACAATAACAATAACAACAGCGGCGGCAATAACTCGGGCACAATTACGCCCGTTACCCCGGGGACACAGCCAAGCGTTAAATATCCATCGGATTTGGGCGGACATTGGGCAGAAGCAAACGTGAAGTATGTATATGACAATGCGCTTATGAACGGATATGAGGACGGAACGTTTAAGCCCGACGCAAGCATTACCCGTGCAGAGTTTTCGGCTGTTATGGCAAGATTCTTAAAGCTTGACAGCAATGAGACGGAGGGCAAAAAGTTTACGGATGTTGCCGGTCATTGGGCGGCAGGATATATAGGCGCCTTGGCGGCAAAGGGTATCGTCGGCGGTGTTTCGGAAGACAGCTTTGCCCCGGACGATAATATAACGCGCGAGCAGATGGCGGCGATTCTCTCACGTGCGTTTAACTTAAGCGCGGCAAGCATTGATGCGTTTGCAGACAGCGCCGATATATCGGACTGGGCGGCAGAATATGTTTCGGCTGTTCGCGCAGCGGGATATATGACAGGCGATGCGGACAATAACTTTGCTCCGCAAAGCAATGCCACGCGCGCAGAGGTTGCAACGGTTATATACAGATTGCATTCTGCAAAATAAAGATAAAGCCCTTGGGTTTTGCTTGCGCAAAACCCAAGGGACTCTGTTATTATGCTATATCTCCCCGTCAGATATTGGGGCGCGGCAAGAGGGCAAAAGTTACATTTATCTTACAAATTGAATATTTTATTGAAATTTCTGGAATTTTGTTGTATAATAAAAAAGCGTTGGTGATTC
>ERZ773108.406-NODE-406-length-48944-cov-12.846837_pt1 | contig 48944 bp, 45 predicted proteins | sample MGYA00580570_ERZ773108 | MGnify/ENA primary metagenome ERZ773108 (study PRJEB29015, sample SAMEA2737840) | human gut metagenome | biome: human gut; feature: human-associated habitat; material: faeces | place: China | collected 2012 ...
CAACTCCACACTTTCTTTTTGCATATAACCCACCGCAGCAGGAGTTGATACGGTAAGAAATTTTTGCAATTATGGATTTTAAGATTGGCGATGTCGTCGTCCTCAAATCGGGAGGGCCCAAAATGACGGTTTCAGAGTATCCAATCAAGATGATTGATGGCTCTGAAAACTACACGCAAGTTCAATGCAAGTGGTTTAATGAAGATCATCATCTTAGACATGGAATGTTCAATATCGACGAAATCGAAAAACTATGAACTGCTGGCGTGTGATTTAGAAATTTAAAATTCAAACTCATTATGAGAAAACTATTCTTATTTGCCTTGTCCGCAATACTTGTCTGCGGATGCACGGACAATGATACGGAAGACAATAGTGTCGCGTTCATTTCCCTTTCGACCGATGATTTGACTTTCGATGCCGCAGGAGGGGAATCCTCTGTGACGGTAGAGCTTTTTTCCAGCAGCGGCAGATACAAAGCTTCGGACTGGGAACTGACAGGCGGCGAATCATGGTGTACACCATCGACAATCAGTGGACACACTAGTATTTCAAAAGTAAGGTTCAATGTGCAGGCGAACACTTCTCCCAATGAACGAACCGCCGCTTATACTTTCACTTGTGGAAATGCAAGTACCCAATTGGTTATCTTTCAAGAGGCATATACTATGGTTCACAACCCGCGAAAAGGGGAATTGAAATCCGTCTTGACCGAACTGGGATTTGTTGGCGCACCTATCAAATCGTTAAAAATTACGGGCACCTTGGACGACAATGATTTTTCGGTAATACGAAATATGACTCATTTGATAAATCTCGACATCGGGGAGGTCGATGTGACCATACTGCCTACAAAGGTGTTTCGTCAATCGGACATCGAAAATATAATCCTGCCAAATAACTTGAGTGAGATAAAAGAGAGTGCTTTTTATAACAGCAAGTTGCTGTCCATCAGGATTCCCGCGAGCGTGGAGACGATTGAAAGATATGCTTTCGGAGGTTGTACCTCCTTGGCGACCGTGACCTTTGAGAAAGAATCGAAACTGGCAACTATTGGAAGCGAGGCTTTCAAGCAGTGCTTTGACTTACGATCGATCGAGATTCCCGCAAGAGTGGAAACCATCGGAAATTATGCTTTCGAAGACTGTGGATTGTCGACCGTGACCTTTGAAAAAGGGTCAAATCTGACAACTATTGGCAAGTACGCTTTTCGTAGGGATTCGATTATTATTTATAGTTCTTTAGAAGTGGATATGTCGGAATGTACACAAGTTAAAGAATTGGGAGACTATGCTTTTGCAGGTAAATTATGGAGATTCAAAATAGGAACGATAACACCGCCTAAATTGGGTAGCGAGGTTTTCAAAAACAGTTCCAATGTCGTGCTGAAAGTGCCTGCTGAAAGTGTGGAAGCGTACAAAAACAGCGCTTGGAAATTCTATTTTTCAAGCATTTCCACATTGGATGAATAAACGAACCTAACATCTTAATAAATGTCAAACTATTCTCCTGCTGTGTTTCGGCATGGCAGGAGAGATTAAAAGGAAAAGACTATGGAAAAATTAAGAAAAATCGAATATTACACATCGGATAAATATGACCCCCAAGCAGGTTTTATGGATAGTGGAGATGATAATGATAATAGAACTGCAATAGGCTTGTTTCACAGATTTGCAGATTCTTATCATATTGATAATGGGCAATATTATCCTTTAACAGTAGCTATTGTTGAAAATGAAAAGACAGGAGAAATTGGCTGTATAGAGTGTAAACGCATTATACGATTTGTCAACGAGTGAGAATATCTTAATTGCCCCCTAATAGGCCAGACTTGTGCAAAAGGGTTAACTTATAGACCCTCTGCACAAGTTTGTCCTTTCTTTTTTACTTGCATAAGTCACAAATTTTTCGTATATTTATATCATAATCAAATATATAATAACAACATAAATTTTAGCTAAAATGAACAAAACACCAAAAACAGAATGAAAAATTGGCAAGGAAAAACAGGATGATTTGCAAATATCCTACATTGCCAAATCCGTATCCTATGATGATTATGACGGAGTTTGCCTATTCGTCGGGAGAAAAGAAGATGAAACCGTCCCGTTTACCTTTTACTATTTCTTTGCATTGGACATAGACCAGCAGAAACCCGTAAAAATGACATTTCAAAGACGAGGGAAGCCGATAGTTTCAATGTCTTGTCCGTTAGAAGATATAAAAGGAGATATAACGCTAATCATGCCTAACGTTATTGAGTTTTCAAATTCCGCAGAGAGCGTAAACCTGTTTGCCGTTCACAACAAGAGCGACGCCGTTAGCTTTACATATACAGCAACAGACGGAACACTGAAAGATTTCAAATTCCCGTTAGCGGGGTTCAATGAAAAGTATTTAGAGCAGTTCATATAAAGATAATCCTCGGCCATGCGGTCGGGGATTTTTTATTTATAGAAATCAAAGCTACTGAAAATTGATAAAAACGGGAAAGCGGCAGGAGGGGAAAATTTTGCGCCGATTTTCTGCCCAATATTCAGCCCATAACTCAAAAAACATGAATGACACAAGCTAAATCATCGACAAGCCCCAGCACAACAACTAATTCATTAACCAGCAGAAGATTATAATAAAATTACTGTTTACCCTTTTGTTTACCCTACCCCCAAAAACACAGAGTTACTCGCAATCGGATAACGATTGATGCCTCTTTAGCTCAGTTGGTTACGGACGAAAACGCAGTTTTTGTCCGCGAAGGAGACACGACACTCTTAATGTTGGGGTCCAGGGTTCGAGCCCCTGAGGGGGTACAGAAAATGCTAAAAGCCGGCACAAATAAGTGCCAAACAACGGCCAAAGCAACGTAAAAGCTTTATAGTTGTCTACTATAAGGCTTTTTTCTTTTGCGGTTACGACAGCAGAATGCCAAACTGCGACAAAAAATCGTTACTAATTCGTAACCAAAACCCAAAAATATTTTTGGTTACGAATTTTCCCCGATTTTGGTTACGAATTCTTTGAAAAGTCCGTCAGTTGTCCGCTGATTGTCAGAGTTTTAAGGCACAATTAGACTAATTTTGTAACCAAAAAAAGTAACCATGAAAAACACATTTAGCGTGCTTTTTTATGTAAAAAAGCAACAGAAAAAGAGCGGATTATTGCCCATTATGGGGCGTATTACTGTCAATAAGCAGACGACACAATTCTTCACGCAGTTGGAAATTGACCCGCAAACTACGGAATGGGACAGCAAAACAAAGAAAATCAATGGAAAGGGAGCAAGTTCCCTAAATAGCCAACTGCGCAATATCGAAGCAAGAATCAGAACTACCTATCAGGAAATGTTTCTGCGCGGTCCTGTGCTGTCTGTCGAGCAAGTTAAAAATGCTTTTTTAGGGATTGATGATTCCAGCACTACCCTATTAAGCGTTTTCCAAGAGTACAAGCAACATCAAAAGGATATGATCGGCAAATGCCGTTCTCTTTCGACCTACAAACGTATTACCCTTGTATATAACCGGGTGGCGGATTTCATCAAGGTAAAACATCACCGTTCGGATATGTACGCCGCGGAGATCGACGGTTCTTTCGTCGATGATTTTTCAGACTATCTATTCACTACGTATAAGGTTTCAAACAATCAAGTTCAAAAAATCATGCAGGTATTCAAACATGTTACAAAAATCTGCATCAAGAAAGGTCTTTTGAAAAAGGACCCGTTCAGCGATTACAAAATTAAGTTTGACCCTGTGGACCCGAATTTCCTGACGGTCGATGAACTTAAATTAATCATCCAAAAGAAATTTTCATTGCGAAGTTTGGAAACGACAAAAGACCTATTCGTATTCAGCTGTTTTACGGGCTTAGCTTTTGTCGATGCCATGAACCTAAAACGTGAAAACATTACGCTTGCTGAAAACGGGGATATGTGGATTAAAATTACCCGTCAGAAAACAAATATTCCGTCGATCATCCCGGTTATGGATATTGCGAAATCCATAATTAAGAAATACGAGAATCAGAATGACAGCTACGTACTACCTCGTTCCCCGCATCAGCACGTAAACGCCTACTTGAAGCAAATTGCAAGTAGTTGCGGCATCAAAAAGAATATGACTTTCCACATGGCCCGGCATACCTATGCCACTACCGCCATGTCTTTCGGCGTTCCTATTGCCACCATCGCCAAGACAATGGGACATGCGAATATGAAAATGACGCAGCACTACGCCCGCGTTCTTCCCGAAAAGATCATCAAAGACATTAACGTTTTGAACACGGCAACGCAAACATTACAAACTCTTTACCAATAAACTACTATATTATGGATGCAGTTCAGACAGCAATCAAAGACAAAATCATCGTTGTTCAGGGTCGTCAGGTGATTCTCGACAGCGACGTAGCAGCCCTTTACGGCGTCGAAACGAAGCGCGTAAACGAAGCGATCAAGAACAACCCCGACAAATTCCCGGACGGGTACATTCTCCAGCTTACCCCGTCAGAATGGGAAGATTTGCGGTCGAAAATTTCGACCACAAAATCCGCAAAGGTCCGCTATGCCCCCAAAGCCTTTACCGAAAAGGGACTTTATATGCTGGCGACAATCCTGAAATCGCCTGTTGCCACACAGACGACAATCGGAATTATCGAAACCTTTGCAAAGGTGAAAGAACTGTCTCGCACGATGTCGGCGTTGCAAGAACCTAACGACCCGCATCTGCAAGAGCGGCTTGCCGAGAAAGGCAGCCGTATCATCAGCGATTTGCTGGACGATACTTTTGAAACCACGCAGTCCGAAACGACAATCGAGTGCAACCTTGTCGTGCTGAAAGTAAAGCATACAATCACCCGCAAACCGAAATAGCAAACACTCAAACGAATAGCCGTCCTGCAATTTCAGGGCGGCTTTTTTCGTTATATTCTGGCTTGTTTAGAATATAAAATCTATATACATTTGCTTCGACTATGAATGAAAACATAAGATTGGAATGGTTTAAACCGGACCTTACTGCACCGTTGGAGGTTCCTCTGATGGATAGCGGCGTACACGCAGGGTTCCCCTCCCCTGCGGACGACAGCATCGAACAACCGCTTGATCTGAATAAATTGGTAGCCCCGAATCCGAACGCTACATTTTTCGCACGTGTTGTCGGGGACAGCATGAAAGACGCGCATATCGAGGAGGGCGATTTGCTGGCGGTCGATAAGTCCGCCGATCCGCTCGATGGGGATGTCGTGGTGTCCTTTATCGACGGGGAATTTACGCTGAAAACGATCCGGTTTAAAGGGGCGCAGGTTTGGCTTGTCCCTGCCAATGAAAAGTACAAGCCTATCGAGGTCACTACGGACTGCGACTTCCGTGTGTGGGGCGTTGTCCGGTATGTAATAAAGAAAGTCAAAAAATAATGTACGGCCTTGCGGACTGCAATAATTTCTACGCATCCTGCGAACGAATGTTCGCCCCCGATCTAAACGGGCGGCCTGTTGTCGTATTGTCGAATAATGACGGGTGCATCATTGCCCGCAGCGATGAAGCAAAAGCGCTCGGTTTGAAGATGGGCGATGCCTATTTTCAGCAGGCTGCATTTCTCCGGCAAAATAATGTCGCTGTCTTTTCTTCCAATCTGGAACTCTACGGGGATATGAGTACGCGGGTTATGAATACCCTTAAATCGTACTCCCCCGCTACCGAGGTCTATTCCATTGACGAAAGTTTCATGGATTTCACGGGCATCGACCCGGCCACGCTGCGGGACTTCGGGCTGGAGATCGTGCAACGAGTGAAAAAGAATACGGGCATCCCGATCAGCTTGGGTATCGCTCCGACCAAAACGCTGGCGAAGATCGCCAGTAAGTTGTGCAAGCAATATCCGAAGCTGGCGGGCTGCTGCTACATGCACCGCCCGGAAGATATAGAGAAAGTACTGCGGCGGTTCCCTATCGGCGACGTATGGGGCATCGGGAGACGCTTCGAAAAGAAGCTGCTGGCCGCGAACGTCGCCACGGCATACGACTTCACGCAGTTATCCCCGGAGTGGGTGCGCCTGAACATGGGCGGCATTACGGCTCTGCGCATGTGGAAAGAGCTGCGGGGCGAAGCTTGTATAGGGTTTGATGATATGCCGCAGCCCAAGCAGCAGATACGCACCTCCCGAACATTTCACAACGACGTTTCCGATTACGGCGAACTGCACCGTAATATCGCGCTTTTCACCGCCACCAGCGCCGAAAAGCTGCGCAAGCAGCAATCCGTCTGCGGGGAAATCCGGGTGTTCATCCTGACGAACCGCCACCGCCCCGACAAGCCGCAAAGCTATGAAAATGCGCTGCTGAAACTGCCCAACCCGACAGACAGCACCATCGAATTGGTAAAATATGCGGGCAAGATACTGCGGGACTTGTACTCCAAAGGCTACGGCTACAAACGTGCGGGCGTGGTTCTTTCGGATATTCGGTCGAACGAAGGAGTACAAATCAATATGTTCGACCCGATTGACCGGGACAAACATACGCGGATCATGGCGGTCATGGACGCCTTGAACAAGACCTACGGCCGAAACAAGATAAGCCTCGCCACGCAGGGCGCGACACCGCCCTACCGCATGAACCGCGAACACCTTTCCCAACGATATACGACCAGTTGGGACGACATTATTCAGGTAAAGGCCATGTAATTTATACAATTAAAGGTTCCGAAATATAGGTGCAGAAATCGTAACTTTCTCCCCATCATTTTTTATCAGAACATCATAGACCCCAAGAAAATGCAATTTCGTATCTACTGATTGCGGTTTAAGCGCAACACTAATACAATCCTTCAGTCGATCGTCTACACGTCCTTGTGAACTCTCGTAAAATATTCCGTCAATAATGGGTTGCACTAACACATCAAACGTAAATTTTGCGGGAATCCAGTACTCTCTGTCTGCATTAACGTTATCTGTAAATTTATGGTGCATATATCGTTGAAAATTTATTATTTCGTCATCAGAATAGAAATCCGCTCCAGCCCTACGCAATTCTTCAATTTCTGCCAAGAAATTCGAAAGTCCATTCGCTACCTGACGATTAATCCCGGACCTGTTTTCACGTAAATCTGGATTTATAATCGTCAATCCGTCAAGTGGTTTATATGATTCCCAACATCCGACAACAGCACGATATTCTTCATCTATCATCGGTCCTCGAAAAAAGGGACAGGCTTCAAATAGCGACAGTATAATACTATTTGTTAGACGCGGGATTTCTTCTTCGTTATCTCGATTTACAAGAACACCATAGAATAAGGGATTATCCGGCATATTCGCCCGTCCGAATTTTTCACAAAGTTGCTGCGGCAAATAGCTGATTTGTTCTTCACTCTGAACTTCATTAAATGATTTTACCTGACGAGCGCGTAATACCAATATCCCGGCAGGCATGGTTATAATTGGCGCAACAATCGGCTGCCCTATCATATCATTAAACGCATCTTCAATATCTTCGAATTGAGCTGCAGGATCATTTTCAATTCGCCGGAGACGACCGATAAGGTTATTCAAGTCAAACATATCGTTCAAATTTTCCATTAAGGTAGTGAAAATATCTTAATGGTAAATGGCATTTTTTTGTATCTTTATCAACGATTTAAAGCGCAAGAATCTACTATGACCAATAAAGACCAACATCCTGCTATTCTATATAAGTACATTGATACCACTGGTGGTTTATCCATGCTGCAAAAAGAAGAATTATGGTTCAGGCGAACAGGCTTTCTGAATGACCCTTACGATTGTTACCTTTCGCACGAATGTCAGGGAAAATACCCGGAATTTAGTGTGTCCTTTGACTTAAATGAACTCACCAAATATTTCGGAATTTGTAGTTTAAGTGAAACTGCTACCACCTTTTTGATGTGGAGTTATTACAACGAGCACAAAGGCATGTGTATAGGTGTCAATATGAAAGACATTTATACCTCTTTAATTAACCATTTTCACGATAAAATCAATAGTTACCTCTCATTCAGAAAGGTTGTATACAAAAATAAACTTCCAGATTTAAATCTTATCAATATAGTACCATTTGACTATCAGACACCCCGGATTGATAACACCCCATCCAAAAAAGCCCAGAACGAAATCAACGGTTTTCTATCGACAAAAGCGAAGTGGTGGGAACATGAAAAGGAGTATCGTCTGATACTGCGGCAAACTCCTAATCCCTATCTGAATTTAGACGAACCGGTAAAATTACAAATGCGTAACTTGATTAATAGAGTGTATTTAGGATGCAAATTTGACGGTAACATAGATACTATAATCAATATAGCAAAAGAAAAGAAATTTGATGTATATAAATTCAGACAACAATCACATACCTATGGATTATATGCAGAGAAATTATACTCTCACAACAATCAATAAAACTTTTTAGCTTAAAAAATAATTATTCATACATTTGTGAAACACTAACCCATTCCTATTATGTATCTCTTCAACAATACTCCCATTCAAACCCGATTCGATGAAAGCGATAAGAAAATCGCATCCGAACTTAACAAAATAACAGATAATGAGCTATTAAATTGCGACTTGCAAAAGATCGCGGACAGAATAGAACAACAATATAGCATTATCTGCGACACGGAGTTTACAACAGAAGATGTTGAGCCAATTAGTTATCTTATGCCCATTTCGCGAGAAGCGTTACGACCAGAATTACGAATTGGTGCAATCCATGAGTTTTATGATTTTGTCGCAGTCGATTATAAATTCAAAATCCAAGGTGATTATACTTTCTTTTTCAATACTCCTACCGATACACACTATGCTCCTATAAAGGGAAGTGCAAATGCAAATGGATTAACCTTAACCATTATAACAGAATATACACGCATCCCACTAAGCGATGAATGGAAAGAACGAGTAAAAGAGGATATTAAATTTCTTGTTTCAGAAGTCAAAACAAGAATTAACCTCTTAAAAGAGGAATGCAAAAAACGCAATGCCAACATCAAGCCAAATGTGTTATCAATTCTCGAAAAAGAAAGGCAGAATTTGATCGAAAAAAAAGCACACGATGCAAAACTTAATCCGTTCAAATAACAAATGTCCAGCCCTGAAAGGCTGGACATTTGTTTTAGTCATCAGGCTGATTGTCCCAGCCGGGGATTATCACCGTGTCTATCCCCACTCCGGGGCACGGTATTTCGTCGATTGTTTCGACCTCTGCCAGCTTGCAGCGGGTCAGGCTGAACAGGGCCAGCAGCACGATTAAAATGCTTACGAATGATTTCCTTTTCATAGCGTTATTCTTTGTAGTTTTTGTAGTTCACGGTGTGAAACGTCGGTTTATGGTTGCACCAGCGGGCCAGTCGCCGCTGTTCGGGTGTCGGGCGTATCTTATTCTCAAAATCGCGGTACGGCTGTGCAAAGGGCTGACATCCCAGCGCGTCCAGTTCTTCGATGCGGGCCAGCGCGTCGTCCACCTCCCGGACCAGCACATAGAAAAACATCTTTGCGGGCTTCATACCGCATTTTTTCAGCCGTTCTATGGCCTTGCGCACATCGTCGCGGACGGCGGTGCTGTCGTAAGCCATGCGGATATAACGCATCCATTTCACCCGCGAGAGCAGTTCGGCGATTGGGGGATTCCGGGCGATCTGCCGGGCATCAAGTCCCTGATTGAAGTCTACGCGCACCCCTAACCGGATAATCTTCTCGATCTGCTCCAGTCCCCACCCGGACGCAAGTACGTTGTTGTCGAGCAGTACGGCATTGCGGCGTCCGTCCAGAAATTCTTCTATGTCAGCGTTTCCCCGCAATGCGCCCTCTTTTCGGGGAACCACGCACCACGGGCAGCGATTCACGCATCCGCGGGTCAGAAAACCTATTGCCGCAGGATAGTTATACAGCCCGTAATCAGGGCAGGTGTGTTCGACCTCCGGGGGCAGCACGGTCGCATAGTCCCGATACCCAGTTCCGCCCTTTATTACCTCGCAGGGGAATCCGTACGGATAATCGGGTGTGAATGTAAATACTTTGGACATATACACCCGGTCGTATTGCCCGAACATGGGGTCGGCAAACTCCACGCTGTCGCCGTGCGCTTTGTGTCATGCCGAAAGTTTCATCAGGGCGAGGTTCGGGAAGTGGTGGCCGTCTACGTCTACCAGTCCTATCTTCATGGCTTATTACTTTAAAAGTTCGGTTATTTCGGGGTCGAGGTTCCCGCGGTACTGCATCCGCTCGTCCATGCCGCAGGCCGTCAGGAAATGTTCGCGGCCCTCTACCTTGCGACCGAGCCGGGAGCACGCCACGGCTTTGAGGTATTCGGTCGTCGCGGACTGCTCCAGCCCGTCGAGGATTTCCAATGCCTGCGCGTCATGGCCGAGCGAAAGGAGCGTTACGACGGTGTTGCGGTCGCGGTATTCAAGTAAGTTGTAAAGGGCTTTCGCATACCTGCGCTTTTGCAGCAGGTCCACACCCCGCATATAAGCCGTATCGACCTCGCGGGTGTGAATGGTGTCCTTTATCATTCCCTGCCTGCGCAGGTCGTAACGCAATGTCACGGCCCGCAGCCACGGATAGACGCTTTCTTTAAGATAGCGATAATCCGCCGGGTATCGTTCGCGGATCAGCCGCTCCCGTCGGTCGGGGTCTTTCTCGGCGGCGATCAACTCCAGCATTTCGGCGCGGTGCGGCAGGCTTTCGTCACCACGGATGCGGGCCGCCAGTTCGGGCCAGTCCTCGGCCACCCACCGCACCCGGACGAGCGTATCGACTTCGGGGCCGATGCGCTCCTGCAGGTAGCGTTTGAGGGCATGGGCGCGGCCTTGTGCCAAAGCACGGTTACGGGTAAAACTGCCCTCCGGGGATGCCGTGGCCGTCAGGACGACGCTATCGACGAAAAATTCCTGCTGGGCGATCAGTCCGGCCATGCGTGCCTGAATCTTACCGAGCTGTGCGGTGTTTCTGCCGAGGGTGTCGAGTACACGGGTGTCGTTCACCAAAAACTGAATGTAGTTGCGGTCCTGCACGGTGGCGTACTTGTTTATGACCTTTATTTTGTAGCGCGTCGTGGTATCGACGAACGAGAGCATCGACGAAACGTGATAGGTCAGCGTATCGGACGGGGGCAGCGTGTAGCTGCTGTCGTCGAGGGCCACGACACGGCCCTGTAAGGTTACAAGCATCGTTTTCGACGTTTCGTCTGTCGGGACCTCCTGCGAATAGTAGTACGAGATATGGCCGGGATGGGCCGCCACGCTGTCGAGCCGCACGCCCTCCGGATAGGGATATTTCACGAAGCGGGCGAAAGCGCGGGCTTCGGCGCTGCTGTCGGGTGCGAAAGCCCGGACATACTTGCCGAACTGCCAGTAGTCGCGCTGCTGCACCCGTGAAAACAGCCCGCCCCGAATGGTGATGTCCTGCAAAGCATGCGCTTCGCCGTACTTGTGCAGATAGGGGGTTACGATGACGCTCCGGCATGCGCCCTGCAACTGCCGGGGCATGTCGATCACGAAGTCGATTATGACCTTTCCCAGCCGTTCGGGAAGCGTTCGGGCTTTGGCGCGTATGGTTACCTGCTGAATCTGCATTGCCATTATACGTTCGCCGTTCTCCTGTACTTCGGTCGGCACGAGGTAGAAACGGTTGCTGTCCCATTCGATCTTCAAGGCGGGCGGCTGGTAGGTCTGCTGCTCGCGTTCGCGCTGTTCGCGGCTGACGTGCAACACGTCGGCGCAGTATTGGCGACGCTCCAGATGCCCGGTTATCGAACAGCCGCAAAGCAACGCGGCCAAGCATACGGCAATAGTTTTCATTATCCTTTTCATTTTCTACTGCAATTTATATTCGACCAATCCGTTATCCGATGTGCGCTTAAATTCCGCGGAATAAGACGTTACTGTGAACGTGGCGTAACTCCCTAACCCGCTCAATGATACAGACCCTTTTCCTGTCGTATGGTCGGCTTCAATCTTCACCGTTACGATATACTGCTTTTTTGTCACGGCCCCACCGAAAGAATATATGTCGGCATTGGCCGTCACTTTCACGGTCAGGTCGTCCACTACGGGCTGCGAAGATTCCACGGTAACATAGAGCAAGCCCCCCGATGTGCTGAATGTCGGTTGGAGGTCGGCGGTGGTCTTAATACCCATTACCGATGTGATGATCTCCGCGCTGTGGCCGTCGGTGTCGGTTACGGTTATTTTCAGCGGGTTCGGCCCAAGCATATTTGGCTTCACCCGTAATGTATTTGTGCCGTTCCCGTATTGGGTGAATGTCGTCAGGGGAACGTCGGAGCCATAACGACCATAGTACACGGACGGAACACCTTCCACTTTTACGGTGTAGTTCCCGGAGTAACCGGGTTGTGACACGGTATAGTCGATATATGCCCGGTCATAAACCGTCAGTTCATTTCCCTGCTGGGCATAGGTTATCGTCAGTTCCGGGTTTTTGAATACCGTTGTCAGCACACGCTCCATGCTGAATCCGTATTTGTCCGTAACCGTCAGACGGAGCCGCACGTCGCCCGGCTCTGCCTGCGTATAGCTGATACCGGCCGTTACTGTTCCGTTGCCCGAAAAGAACGGATAAGGCGTACCGGGGTTCCGATTCACGCCGTCGATGGCGACTATCCCCGTCCCGGCGTCGATATGATAGGACAAGTAATAGACATTTTCGGGGTTGTTCGTGGATGTAAGCCGCAGTTCGGTTGTCGCAGGTTCCCCCGGTGCATGGTTTTCGGCAAATGGCGTGACGGTGAGTTCTGCCGTCGATACCCGCCAGTCCACGGTGTTCAGACCGAGGATGCGGGCGTCGATGTTGTAAACCCGGTTGCGGCCGACATTGAAATCCGTCGTGTTGTTTTCTCCGAGATAGATGCGGTACACAACCTGCGTTCCGTCGGCTTCGCCCGCTATGGCTATGTAGGTGGCATGTTCCGGGGCGCGGGTTTGATCTTTCTGCTGCTGGGAGCCGATGCCTGCAACCTCTCCCTGCCTGTTCTCCAATAAATAGCAGGTCGCGGCATAGGCCGTTGCCGACGCTTCGACGGGCGGCATGTCGGCAACGGCTTCGCTGCTCTCGGCGCGGCTGAAGTCAAAGAGAGCCGCCGAACGGGGTGCGCTGCGAAACTGCACGGACTTCACATGAAAAGACTTTGCGAAATCAGCAGCCACGGTGTAGCTGAAATTGACCTTTGCCACGGCGCGAACCAAAGATACGGCGATCTGCGTGTCGCCGCGCACGGTGACGGCCTGCTGCGCGGACATGGGAAAGGGAGCATCCGCGAGGGCCGCAGGCTCCCGTTCGACGCGCAGCGAGCGAACGAAATCCTGCGTCCGCTCGCCCGCGTCGTGTCCGAGGTTGGCAATGGCGTAAAGCGTATAGTCGCCTTTGGGCAGTTCCAGCACGACGGGGCGCACCGGAGCAATATAGACGTGCCGGGCCTGACCGCCGTTTACGGGGAACAAGTACAGATTGATGTCGTCGATGCGGGTGTCGTTCGTCGCGGCGCGTGTCGGGGACATGGCCCCGCAGCGGAATGTCATTGCAAGCTGCTGTTTGGCCTGCGTCGCCGGATTAAGCTCTATGTCCGCATCCGAGCAGGCGCAGCAAAAAAGCATCATGCAGACGACGGTATAAATAAGTTTTTTCATGCTGCTTTTAGAATAAGTAGTTAAAACTGATCTCTGCCCGCGAGGGGCCTACAACCCACCGCTTGTAGTGGTGTATGAAGATGGATTCGTATTCGGGCGGGATGCGGTCGCGGCGGGTGTCTTTCATGTAAAAGACCCCGATGCCGATTTCGGCCGTGACGTTCCAACGCTTCGAGAGCAGCCAAGCATAACCATAGCTGAATCCCAGCCCGGCCATTCCGCCTTTGTAGTAGCGTCGGGAACCGCCGTACAGGTAATTTCCATAGGTTAGCTGGCTGCCGATGAAATGGCCCACGAACGCTTCGTAAAGCCAGCGTTTCGTGCCGATCTGCGCGGCATACAGCCGACAACTGAACGAATCGGAGTTTACGGGATTCCAGTAGGCGGAAAGGTCTAACGTCCACTTGTCCGCGACGGCGGCATCCACTCCTACGTTCACCGTTGCGGTGAGTGCGGCCAATGCGTTTACTTTGGCGCTGAAAAACTGCGCTGCGGCCAACTGGGGTTTGCCCCAAAAAGCCAGCAGGCAAAGCGATAAAATGATGATGTGTCTTTTCTTCATGGCTTTTTATTCTCTGATGCACCGTATGGGATTTGCGGCGTAACGATAGTAATCAGAAGTGTCGATAAACGAGGGTACGGAACCCGTCGAGAAAATAATCGAGGTGCAGGAAATATCGCCATACCGACAGGATGACGTTCCCCAGAACATATAGTAGGGCGCATTGGTATAAAGTCGTCCGAGCTGTCCGTTATTCATAAAGCGTGTTTCAACGAAAGTCCCACCGATAGGAATATTCGTGGTACGATTACCATTGTAATGAATCGTTACATAATAGGGCGACGACTGACTTACCCGCTCGATTCCGGCAAAATCTTCGGGGCTGGGAACTTTCCAACCAACGGGGCACGGGTCATAGATAGATTTGTAGCTTACCTTGCTGATATTGTTGTTGCTTGTCGTGACGTTACCCCAAAGATTCGGATGATGATTGTAAAGCCAATCCACAACAGATGCCCATTCTTCCCAATCTTCGTACATGGCATCGCTCATAAAGGTTGTCGGATGGGCAATCGACCACCCTACGGTCATTACGTCATAGGGGCTTTCAGTTCCGGCATTCCGGGGATAGCTGACATTAAATGCGAATCCTTCGGTATAGACCACTCTTTCACGTTCATCGCTGTTGCAGCTTGCCGGATGGATGAACGGGTCTTTGCGGCCCCATTGGTAATACAGCCCGCGGGATGCGGGCTGTGTGCAATCGGTAGTGATCGCTCCGAGGTTTCGATCCATGAACACGGCCCCGGAAACATAGGTCTGTGCTGTCGATGCCGGGTCGTAATCCACGGACCAGATATGCCACGACCAAATGCAATTATCTGTAACGTCGAACAATCCTATCACGGCGTTTCCCCGCACGGTCCCCGTCGAGAAAGAGATACGGCTGTCTGCAAACATTACATCTTCGACAACTTTGCTATCCGATTCCCAAAGCATACGAGCGGAAATCCCGTTAAGATTTAGGGCCCAAATATTCTTCGTGTTTTTGCCGTTGCCCTGCACGGTTGCATCGAAGGAATATTCTGTATTCAGTTTGGGTGCAATGTAGCAATTTGCCGTACCGTCGCTGTCCAGCGGAGATGTCGCAGGCGAGAATTTCGGATAGATAGCAGCGTTGGCCGATTTCGGCACATAGAAATAGGTTGTCGATATTGAAAGCCGCGTCTTATAACCATCCGTGGAGTACCATCCCTCGAACCGATAACCTGCCGCGGGCAGTGCTACCAGCGTGCAGCCCATTTCGTAACACATTGCAATATGGTCACGCACTCCGGTGACCTGTACGGAATACAGCGCGTCGGAAACTTTCACCTTGCCTTTGCCATTGTCAGGGGTATCGACTATAACGTCGAGTTTGTTGGCAAAGCGCCGTTCAAATTTGAAAGACTGCGCATAGCCGCCGTCGTCCTCGATTGTCACGGTGTAGGAGAATTGTGAATCGGCAGACGTATATACGGGTTTGTCGTAATGCAAATAATATTCGTTCAATCCCGGCTGGTCCGTTAGCTCCAGGTCACGCCCGGAACCGATGGGAGTATCGTTCACGAGAACATGCCCCGTGTCCCCCGAAGCCGTTATCCGCCCGCAAAGCGTCAGAGGTGCGGGGTTACCATCCACCTCGATTAACAATTCTCCATATTGATCATTGAGGCAATAGCCGCCGATCATATTGCCGGCATACGTGTCGTACACGTTAAGGGTGTAGCTGCTGATGCGGGTATCTACTTCGTTGTCCCCATTGATGGTGATATTGAATGTCTGGATTGTGTTACGCCCTATGTCGAAATTATCAGTATTATTTTCTCCAAAATAGATAGAATATGACAGTACTTTCCCACCCCGAACCGCCCGCACCAGCAAATAGGATGCGTTTTTGGGGGCGTTCCGGGCGCTTTTGTCGGCTTGCGAAGTAATGCCCGGAACGCGGCCCTGCCTATTCTCGAAGATATAGCATACGCCCGAAAATGCCGCGCCCCCGGCGGCCGGGATTTCCGAGTAGAATCCGGAAGTATAATCGGCCTTGTTTTCGGAGGGCCGGGCGGAGGTGAACAGCAGCGAGGTGCGGGGAATACTCATCAGCCGCACGGATTGAAGTTTGATGTCCCCTGCAGTATTGGCGACACGAATATTATAGGCGATCTTCGCCACGCAACGCCGGACCTCAATAGTCGGGAGCGTAACCACCTCTCCCTGCGCCGAAGCTGCAATCGTTACGGTTGTCTTCGCCGACATCGGCAGATCGTCATACGCGGGTCTGGAAGCTATGGAACAGGCTTCGAGTTCTGCCGGGGATAAGTCTGCCATATCCGCATGGAGGTTCGCGGCAATGTAAAGGTCGTATTCTCCGACGGGACATTCGAATTGCAAGAGCGGCGACTGCGTATAAATGTGAAGTTTGAATGTGTTGCTTTTCCCGAACAGATATACGTTCAGGTCTTTAATCTGCGTTTCGTCGGTGGCGCGGGTAATGCGGTCTGCGGGTCGGGCCGTAATGCCCACCTCTACGGACACGTTTTTTATCGGCGCATCCGCGGCTGTTTTATCGTGTATGCAGCCTGTAAACCAGATCGAAAGGGGAAGCAATGCGAACAGTAAATATTTCATCTGTGATTATTTAAACCGCCCGCGCCCCGAAAGGTGCGGGCGGTGTTGGTGAATAATTCGGTTATGCTCCCAGATCGACGGACTGCGTGATCGGGCTTTCCCACTCGGCGACCGACACGGAGACTTGGCAATCCTGCCCCACGAGGCCCGTGAGGTTAGCTGCGATACGGTAGTAGCCGTTGCGTGCGATCTCGCCCCCGGTCTTGCCTGTCAGCGGTACGGTATAAACTACCTCCATGCGGTCGGCGGTCGTGGATGCGTTCCCGTCGGCGTCGTATGTCGCGGTGATCTCCAGCGCTACGCGGCTTGCTTCGGCGAGGGGGCCGTTCTCGAAGAGGTAAAAGAGGTTGTTATACTTCCCGGATGTTGCTGTCGCAGTCTGTGTGTGGGTAAAGCTCATGGCTCCGGGTGTCGGCGTGGCCGGGGCAATGATCGGCGTCTGGCTGGCGGCCCGCAGCAGCTTCGTACCCGTTACGGTCAGGGTCCCGGAATACTTGCTGGCGAACGCCGGGTCGATGGATGTCTGCACGGCGACTTTGGCGACGGTACGTTTGAGTGTCAGGGGCACGGATGTCGTGGAGCCGTCAGCAACGGCTTTGCTCACTCCGGCAGTCATTACGAAGCCCCCGCTGCGCTTGGCTTTGGTCGAAACTTCGGCGAACGTGCCGTTGTAGTCGGCGGCGGCGGTCTCCAGTTTGGCGAGCAGCGCGGATTTCGTGGCAATGCCCGACAGCGACAGATTGGCGACGGCATAAAAGTCGCAGGTCGTACCGGCCGTGGCATGCGGCAGGGCGAACGTTGCGGAGCGGGCCGTGAGTTCGGATGCTGTGAAGTTGCGCAGCACGATCAGGTCACCTTTGGCGTTGAACACGTACACGGAGAGCGAGGACAGGGATTTCTCCCACGCTTCGGCGGTCGCGGCTTCGGCGAAGAACGCACGGGTCGGGGTTTCGTCGGTGAACGTCATGGTTACGGTTGCTCCGTGGGTATCGGGCTTGGGGTCCGGTGTTCCTGTTGCGGGTTCGTCTTTGTCGCAGGAATACAGAGCGAGTGCGGTCAGCGCCGCGATAAACATTTTTTTCATTGTTAATAGTGTTTTTTCTGTTGTGACAGTTGTAATTTTTATCGTTGGTTTGCCGGGCGTCCCCGCCGTGGCGTGTAAATGTTGTTTTGTTGAAAATAGATTCGAAGTGTGTTTGTCAGCTCAACAATCAAGTGATTATATTCGCTGCGGGCTACCATGCCATCATCGAGGTTATATCTTGCGAAGACATCTTCGCAATACGTTTCCAGCGTTAAGGCGAGCGAACGTTGCCGATGGGCGGGAATCATCGGGAATTCAGTTGCCAGAATACATCGCAGCGTGTCGAAGCGGGAGAAGATCAGATCTTCATAAAGGACTGTATCGGCACGGGCTGAAGCCGCAAGAGGGCTTTCACCGGATTCAATAGCTTCCTTGTAAGTCTGGGCCGCAAGATTACTGCGTGTGCCGATGAGTTTATAAGCATGGATGAGCCGGGGGTGTCTCTCCCGGATGAACTCTTCAAGTCGGTTCCGGTAATAGAGAGGGTCTGTTAATTGGTTTCGTTTCATGCCTTGAAGAATTCGCCGGCTGTGACCGGCTTTGGTTTACATCCTTGGGCCCTGACTCCGGTCCTGTCCTTCTTCGGGGATGTGAGACGCCATATAGGGGGCTTCCTGCGGCTCCATCGATTCGGGAGGATCACTGATCGGTCCCTGCGTCTGCTGTAGGCTTGCTGCCTGTTTCTGATAGTCGATGAACTCGCAGGCATTGGTCTCAGTGTTAAGTCTGAAATCTTGGGTGAATGGCCTTCCGTCCCGACCTTTGTAACGGTAGCCTTTCATTACTTCGCCGGCGAAATATTTATCGACCTCTTCTTTCGGCATTTGGGTCCTGATATGTTCCGGGAGATAAGGACGTTCGTAATGCGGGTCGTCTACGACGTAATCCCTGCGGTGAACATCGAAATGCGCATGACCGGAGAAATGGTTGTCGTTGCCGGAGTAATTACAGTTTTCCAGCAGCACACTGCCGCCGCGTTCGAATTCTTGTTTCCGCGAAGGGCCGATGAATTGCCCGAAGATGTAATCCGGAATTCTGACATCTTTGCAGGGAACATAGATCATGCGCTGAGTATCTTTGTTGAAGCCGACAAAGCAATACTCTCCGTCATGCTGCATCAGACGGTTCAGGGTCTTCTTCGCGCGAAGATCGTTGATGTCTTGTTTCGTCAGTTCCCTTCGCAGACGTTCGTCCGTTCGGTATTCAGGTTCGGAAAGAGCAGATTGAGCCTTGAAGCCGATTTCCCCGTTTTGGTCGAAAAAACAGTGCAGAGAATAGGTACTCTCCTTGGTGATATGTCCGGTTTGCACCGCTTTGACCGGGTATAATTTGGTCTGTCTGCCGACTTCCAGCAGTTTGAAGGCTCCGTCCTTTTTCATTTGTTCGATGTCGAAGCCCTCGGCGGCCAGTTCCGCGATCGGCATACGGGCGATGTCGAAGGTGATCCGGTTGAGCTGTGCCGTGTAGGTCCGGTACTTCTTGACGGTTTCAAGAATCACGGCGTTTTGGGGATCGTCGGAGAGCTTGCGAAGTTCCTCGCCGATCAGCCCTACTTTGTCGAAGGGAACTTTGTAGAGTTCAGGAATGGTTTTCCTGTCGCGGTTTTCGGCGAACGCCCGACGGTACTCCATGTCGAAGAAATTGGCGACTTCGCGGCAGTTGTTGCACTCGTAAAAACGAGGCTGGTTTTTCCCAGAAGGTTCAACCCAGATTAAACTCGGCGAGCCCTTCTCGTCCTTGAGGGCGCTGACGACTTTGACGCTGCCATCCAGAGGATAGCGTAGCAGGATGGTTTCCTTGTTGGGATCAGGGCGAACGGGCATCGTTTTTTCCGCCGGTTCTGTTTGTTTTTCTTTTTTTGCCATAATTAAAAAATATAAGGTTTAGTGGTCCTATGATGCGAAGATATATTGCTGATTATTAGATTGTTCTCCGTGTCACCCGTTGGCGCTCGCAGTCCGTTCCTGACACTATGGACCAAGGAGCGATCCGGTTTATTTTCCGCCTGCAGGCTGTTTGGGCTGGGGAATAAGATGCCGGAGTTTGGGGTCGTTTTTGATGCGTTCCATCTCATCCTTGATTATTTGGTTGACCTCGGAACGGATGCGTTGGTAATTATCCTCGACTTGTGTTTCCATGCAGTCATTTCCGTTCTCATCCTGAAAGATTGTTATATCCGGAATCGGGACATAAGCGGCAGTCTCGCGTGCTACGGCGTCGTTGTCAACGACAATCTGGGCATGGAATATTTTCTGGTCGATTTTCTCATCGAAATTATCACAGACCGATCCGACGAACATGCCTTGACTGAGGTTTGAAATCTTGGAGGGAGGAATCAGACTGTCGAGTTGCGTGTTGATCGACGTGGATTTTTGTTCCGGGGAGATTGACATGGATTCACGTCGCTGGAGGATTTTACCGAAACGTTCTGAGATGGTTTTGGCGGTTTCTCCTACGACCTGTCCACAGAAAATATTTCCGACGGTATTTTGAATGACTTTGGACTCTTTGTCCCCGTAATCGCGGGTAAGCTGCGAAAAGTCTTGCAGTCCGAGGCACACAGCGACTTTATTGCTTCGGGCCGTGGCAATAAGGTTATCCAAGCCGCGAAAGTAGATCGTCGGAAGCTCGTCGATGATAATGCTGGATTTGAGTTTGCCTTTTTTGTTGATAAGACGGACGATGCGACTGTTGTAGAGGCCGAGGGCTGCGGAATAGATATTTTGGCGGTCCGGATTATTGCCTATGCACAGCACTTTGGGTTCTTGGGGATTGTTTATGTCCAGTGTAAAATCATCTCCCGACATGATCCAATAGAGTTGCGGGGAGATCATACGTGAAAGAGGAATTTTTGCCGATGCAATCTGGCCCTGCAACTGATCCTGCGCTCCACCGCGCCAGGCATCCATGAAAGGTGACAGGTAGTTCTCAAGTGCGGGATATGAGGTTAGTATGACAAAGAGATCAGCATAGCGTTTATTCAGCAGTTCGATCGCATGCGGGAAGGTGCAAAACTTTCCGTCTTTGTAAATTTTTAGATACCAGATAATTGCCGCCAGAAGAATAATTGGCGATTCCACGAAAAAATCGCCCTGTTTGGTAATCCATGTTTTATTGAGATTCAGCATAATGGTGTACGCACTCTCGTAAGCGTCCGAGATGTCGGTCATAAATGCCGGATTTATTGGATTGCATCGGTGTGATTTCCTCGGATTATCGAAGTTGATGACATAGAACTTCGGGGGTGTTTTGTAACAGTGGAGATGTTTGCGCAAGTGGTTGTATACAATGATCGATAGATCATCGAATTTGAAATCATAAACATACATGGCGAAACCTTTCTCGATCTGCTGTTTGATGAATTGATTAATTACGCAATAGGATTTTCCGCTGCCCGGGCTGCCGATAACGGCGACTGCCCTTGCTGGATTTACTACATTTGCAAATCCATTGTGCCATTGTTTGTTATAATAGAATCGTGTTGGTAGATTTACGGAATATTCATTCTTGATTAATCGGGTTTCCTGCATGAAACTTTCATTCTCATCGTTGAATGGGTCATCCATCATACGCTCCGACATCATCCGTCCAAGCCAGATGCCTCCGGTGAGTAGGAAAACATATCCGATCGCCAAGATGATAGCATACAGGGAACAAAGGAGCATTATGTCCCCGCGTATATGTAAAAAGATGCCGCAGCCGAAAAACAGCAGGGTCCCCAGTGATAAGCAGGAGATGATTTTTTTGCGGGTTATCTGTTCATTGCGCACGCTCCGCGTCCCCCAGCATGAAAGAGCGAGGAATAGCAGGCAGAAAAGTTTTGAATAGATAGGAGCTTTGAAAAGATGCGATGAACGGTGAAAACCGGAAAGGATTCGGTTTATGGTCGGGTGCGTTCAGCCGAGGGATTCCATCCAGTCGAAACAGAACCAGTAGATATGAATTAGGAGAATGAGAATGCTCAGTGCCCGCATAAATTGCATGACTTTGGCAAGTCCTCTCAGGTCGTCTTCGCTTTGCATGCCGTTAAGATTTAGGTCCGGCAAAGGTAAATTGCAGGGATGTTTTTGGTGCTGATTTCTGGGTCTTGGCACTTATTGGCACTCATAGGTCTCTCAGGACACTGAGGAAAAAAGGGCTGTTATAGAAACAGCCCTGGAAAGTTTAGGCGTTACTGTTGACTCAGGCGGATCAATATCTCCCGCATTTTGTCGAGCAGAGGTGTTTGGTGGATTTTGCGGTTGATGGCTGCGTTGCGGAGTACGGCATAATTGGGTATTGTAATATTGAATGCCCATTCGAAGACCCGGATAATTTCGGTGAGTTTTGCGAGTCTTTTTTCTGCCGTTACGCACAGTCCCATTTCGAAGAAAGGAGTAATGATTTCCACCAAGTTCGTAGGATGGAACCCTTCGCTCAGATGCAGCGGGGAGACAAACATCTTTTCATTTTGTCCGGCAAAGGTCGGATGAGACAGCTCGAAGGTGATGATTCGCAGTTCTCCGCGCAGCACGTTCAACGCTTTGCTGCAGTAAAGTTCTGCCGTTGTATCCCGGTCCGGGATTGCATACAGACGTTTTGGGATTTGCTCAAGTTCGATACGGGCGTGATCGATGGTCCGCATGACTTTAGAAGAACATTCGCTTTCGGTGAGCTTTTCGGCATGCCGGCAGAAGTTTTCATACGCATTCTGCCAGACGCATGGTTCCAACTGCACATGGGAGGCTTGGGTCGCTTCCTTCAACAAGGATAGCAACTCCTCTTGGATCAGGAGATTGTCCATAAATTTAAGTGTTAGGATTAAACAAAAACCCCAGGGCTGGGAATCTCTGGGGCAGAATTGTCTTCCATGTGCAGCTTGAAAACTATGAATGTCCGGATAGGAAAAGTAATAGTTCTCTGCGTTCGGATGAACTGAGAAATTTAGAATGGGAGAAAGGGTGTCATCAAGGCTTCTTGGGGAAGGCTTGATGATTAATGGTAATAGGACATGGCATAAAAAAGCAAAATACTCAGTTGCGGCTTTTAGTTTTAAAGTGGTTCTACGTTATTTACCTTCTATCTGAACATAATTGTAACTTTTAGTAAAGACGATTCATTGGGAGAAGAAACCCAATTCGCACCTGAAAATCATAATAAATATTTTAAGCCTGAGCATGAATCAAGGTCCCATGATAGTATTAGAGACTACGGCAACTAAAATAAGTAATCGAAGGTTCAATGGATATTGTGTTGCTTTCGCCCCCCCCCTATATCAAGAATGGATATGCCGTTGCATGGCGGGTGCGAAAAGCCGAAGAATAATGATCTTTTGGTTTAATATGGATCGGGAGATTATTGCGGCTGTATCCGAGAATTTTCCCCATCCCGGCTGGCGCGGGAAGCTGCATGCCTCCGCGGAAGGAGCAAAAGAAAGGACGGGACGATGTAAGCCATCGTATGCCCTAACAGACTTTGGTGCATCGCCCGTCCTGTACCCGGCGGCGTACACGACGCACCGGGCGGGGTTATTTAGATTTGGTTGGTGGGATCGAAAAGAGGGGGCAGCAACATCGCCGGCTCTTGCAAAACCGGCGTTCCCAGTTTGAATGTCTAATCCTACACAGTAAACTGCCCCCAGACTGTTGCCACGGCATAAAGCCGGGTGATGGGTTTGAAGAAAGCGGGAACGGCGGATGCGCGGACTTACCCGATCCGCGCGATCCTCACTTAATTCGTTATATTCTCCCTTTTCCGCTGTTCCCGCTGTGATAACGGGATGCGGGGACGTGTGACCCGCATCCCGACCCTCTGTAAATAAGCCGTGACAATTTGCACGTTGGTCACCATTGGTTTTATTTAGATTCGGGTTTTTGCAGCCCGGACCCTCGGCCTCGGCCGTGTTGGTGTCCGGGGGTAAAGATACGGATGCGGTTCCGGTTACTTGATTGTTGTGGGAGTACGTCCGGATGGACGCTTGGGGTGGAACCGCATCCGTTAAGAGTTGTGCCGCCGTTGTTTTTAGACAGTGAGAATCGGGATGGGGTGCGGAGGTCTCTGCCTTCCCGCAATAACCGTCCTTTTCGTCCGAGTTGCCATAGGCTTGAACCGAACGAAGAACGGCGGCATATATCGTGTTTGTGGTGAAGTCGAAAAAAGGGACGGCCGGGATTATCATCCTCACGCGGCGAATGCATGAGTTACCAGATTTCAGAGCCACTGCCGTCCCTGTATATTTCCCGCCGCACGGCGCGACGACGCCCGACGATATGGTTTCGCCGTGCATGTTCCGCCGTATGGTAAGGGATCGTGTCATTTTGTGCCGGATTTTTCGAGTTCTTCGCGGATAAAGTCCAACGCGGCCAGCTTGTCGAATTCGGCCCGGATTTTCGTCTTGGCTTTGCGGTTGAAGCGGTTGATGTAGAGACGTATCTTTCCGGCATCCCACTTGGTCAGGCCGTAGCGGTTGATGATTTCGGGGGTGAGCCGGATGGGAGTATTGAGCCGCAGATGGCGTTCGCATTGTTCCTGCAGGAATTTCATGTAGAGCTGTTTGAGGAGCTTTTGCGAGGGTAATTCCGCTTTGCTGTTTGTAAAACTCGTCCCCAGAGCAACGAGTTCGAATTCGTCGATACGGTGGAAGGTGCGTTTTTTCGCCAGAAATTCTTTCAGCGTGTATCGTTCGCGGGGGTACAGCCATCCGTCTACCTCATGGCTGCCGTTGCGGTTGTTCCAGTACAGCAGGCGGTCGTAAGTCCTTTCGACAGCGAAATAGTCGAGGGGCAGGTTTTCGAGCAGCACGTAGATGTGATGCTGTTCCTCGTACAGGGCCGTGAAGAAGTCGAGCAGGTATTGTTTCATGTACCTGATTGGATAGCCGTAGATTTCCCGAATCTTTTCGGCCGTCGCTTCGTCCTCGTAGGGCGGGAGGTAAAACAAGTTCTCTTTCATGGGGAAATCCGGGTTTGGTGAGAAGAAAGCGAGCCGGCTGATCCGCACGCAGAGACGGACTGCATTGGGGATGCTGCATCCGAATCAAGGCGAATCAACCTGCTCGCACGTCCCGCAGTAGGTTTGCAGGACGGAGTTACTTCTGATGCTATGAAAACTCCACTTGGGAAAGTGGCTGGAGAAAAAAGCGCACCGCGGCTGCCTATGCATCGGGAAAATCCGACATTCGGAACCACACCGAATTTAAGTTTATACCGGGGTGCGTTTGGTGAAAAAACGGGCGCGGGGACACTATGAAGAATTTTGTAGTGACGCAACTTCACACAGAAATGTGTCACCCACGCCCGGCCCGGATGCAGCGACATCGCGGGAAGGTTCAAATGGTTAGCTTGGTTGGTATTGATAGAAGAAACCCCGGCAAATGTCACGGCGGATCGGGCTTCCTTGCACTCGCCCGAAGTTACAATAACCTCAAATTTAACCTTTTTAAAATATATTGGCCGTGGCAAATTGCCGGGGTAAAACTTCGAGAAAAAAACGGGGCGCAGGTTGATCGGGCCTGCGGCCCCGACCCTAAAATTATGCAGCCGACTCTGCGGCCCGTTTTCCAATGGGGCATAATTTTTAAGGGTGATAGCGCCAGCGTTTTGGCCGGGAGACCGGACCAGATTGCAGGCAGAAAAAACGGGCGCGGGGGCACATTTATGAAGATAGTGACGCAAATTCACACAGATTCGTGCCGCCCGCGCCCAGCCCGGATGCTGTTGCATCGCGGGGAGGTGGTGAGCTTGGTGGATAAAGTTAGATATAGAAGAAACCCCGGCAACAGGCACAGCTAAGCCCGCCGATCTGAGCAGACCGCCGGACGCCAAAAACGCCTCCTTCTTCTGATTGATTTTCCGTGACATTGTAACCGGGGTTAGTTGTTGTTCAACTTTCCCGGCCCCTTACGAAAAACGAGCGCAGGTGCAATCCACTCACCGGCCTTCGGAGCCTTAGCTGGTACTGTCCTTGCGCCCGAAGCTCCTGTGTGAAGCTGCGGGCCGGGTGTTTCGGATAACCTATGCACCCGGCACGATGTCAATTAAAAAGACACGGAGCGCAGGTACAGACCTCTCCCGCTCGGCCTTCGGAGCCTCAGATCGACGATCTGCCCTTACGCCCGTGCCCGTCCCCACACCGAGGTGTAGGGACATAACACAGGTTTCAGACAATTTTACGTCGATCCTTAAACCTACCTAAAAGGTAGTCCGAAGTTTAGCGGGAACAAGTAAAGGTTGTCCTAACCTTTATTCTTTACAATATGTCACGGCAAAGGCCGTGTATTACTCCGCAAAGATAACATAACTTTTTCGTTTTAAGTTGATGCTATCCGCCGAAGTCGTCCCTATACTAAAAAGAGACGGAACGTGAACCCGGCCTATCGAGGATAGGCCCACGCTGTCCCCTGCACGAGAGGTATGCGTGCTTGCGTTACTATGTCCCGTAGGTCGTGGAATACCCGTAAAGCCTAATAACACAAGAAGCCCACGCCCGTCAAGGTGTAGTGCCTGTAAAGTACTGCTTTCCGACGAGCGTGGTTACGACCCGTCGTGACGCCTCTTATTGCCGCTTTACTGTAAATTTCCACGTTTACGGGGCAGCAACGCGATTCACGCCTTTCGGCGAGTTCGCAATTCAAAGGTAAGTACTAAATCTTTCTTCTGCAACTTTTTTCTCAAATAGATTACAGGGCTGGCATCTTTTTTTTCTATTTTTTCCGTGTAATGGGCGATCTGGGCCGTTATGCAGGTCTGCATCGACGCACAAATACCCGTCACCGGGGTATCGGTACAATCATCGCGCCGGGCTTGTCAGCCCGCTGCCCGTATATTATTGAGGGTAAACGGACTTATTTGCCTGAACTACGGCTGAACCGCCTGTCACTATCTGCAATTAAAGTCTCCATGTCGAATGTTATTCTGCCGCAAATATACATTATTTTCCTTTCTACACACGATTTCCGTTCCGAAAAAGACCCGGTAAATCAATTATTTAGCCTGTTTTTTTATTCTCTCAAATCAATTACAACATAATGTATTTGAGATTTCGAGTTCTTTGTATTATGGTAAGAATTCCCAGAAACGAAGAACTTGTCCGTTACATAGCCTACCGGCTGCGGGAACTGCGTTTGGCGCGGGGCCTGTCGCAGGAAAAGGTGTTGTTTGAAACAGGCGTCCGTGTCGAGCATATCGAAATGGGGCGCAACAACATTACCATCTCGACACTCCATGCCCTCTGCACCTTATACGGCACGACCCTACATGAATTTTTCACGCCTTCCGTTGAGCCGGAAACAACCGACGCACCTGAACCGACCGACAATCCGGAAATAAGCGACGACCATGAGCAAGAAACACATCCGCAATAACGAGGTGATCAATAGGATCGGGGCCGGGTTCCGCGAACTGCGCAAAGCCGCGGGCAAGGGCCAAAAAGAGGTGATAAAGGAGACCGGCATCAATGTCGGCAACATCGAAGCCGGCCTGTTCAATCCGATGCTCGACACCATCGATCGTCTGTGCCGCTACTACGGCACGACGCTGGGCGAGTTTTTCCGGGAGTTGGAAATGTAACACCAATATAAGGAGAATATGAATACCTACATTACATCTGAAAATATCGAAGAGATCAAGCGTCGGCTTGATTTTTTGGCGAATAATTATGATGTTAAATATAAAGATGTAAAAATAGGTGTAGATTCTATTGAAATTTTATTTGCAGAGGAAAAAGATTACATAATATATCCTGTTGAAGATTTTTTACTCTACACTAATAATATACAATCCTTAAAGGGGGTAAACGAAAGTACAGTCCGAACAGATAGTATAAGGCAGTCTGTTATTAACCTAAAACATGCAAGGTTATTCATAGATGTATTTTCTGACATACACTATACTGTATTGTTGGTTGAGAGTCCCTTACTAATAGGGCTATTAAATAATGTAGAGAAATGCACTGAAGATGAGCGATTATGTTCGCCATGTTCATCATTTTCTGCCATTGAGATAAGATATGATTCCCCGGAATATGTTTTACCCGAAGAACAAGAGAGTGATATTATTAACCGTGTTTTGTACTATTTGATAGATAAATACAATTTTATAAATTTTTCTCTCGACAACCGTTCTGTTCGCAAGGTGAAATATACGATCAAATTAGATTTGACAAAGGATTCAACCCAAACACATCCAATTCAAATAGCTTCTTTACCTCATTGTTCGCCTATTCTGGATTTATATTCTGAAGCCCTGCTAATAAGAAATAACGATATTAAATTCCTGTATTTCTATAAGGTGATCGAGTATATCTCTCCAATAGTCGCCAAAATCAAGGCCCATGAAGAGTTGTGCCGGAAATTCTCTTCCGGGATTCCGGCAACTGGGAATGTCGATTCTCTGGATTCCGGATTATCCATGAGGGCACACGATAAACACATAAAGGATCGTGACCTTGTAAAAATCGTAATGGAACAATGCGACATCGTTAAGCTCTACGAATTCCTTCCAGGATGGGTGCAGGAGCGGTGTCTCAAAGAAACAAAAGCCAGCAAACAACAATCCGCCATCGGCATTGTGGCGGAGAAAGAAAGGACGATCAAGAATAAGGTTGCGGTCATTCTTTATGCCACGAGGAATAGTATCGTACACGCGAAAGCCAATTTCAAACCAACAGAGAACGAGTGTCCTGAGAAAGATTTGTATCAGCTCAATATTTTCATGCGGAAGTTGTGCAAGGATTTGATCTCTTGGAAAGACAAACACCCGGAAATCACGCTCAAATAATAAGGGAATATGTATTCAGACAAATTACTACTGCTCAAACTCGATGACATTCAAGAGGGGCTGTATCGGCTCGACTACAATCTCAATGCTTCAGACAGCCTTGCTATTTCGAAACTGTCGGATATGTCTACAAGCCTTTCCGATATACAGAATTGTATTGTTGCGCACAGTCAGAACACATTTCTTGGTGTGTCTTGGGACATTCTATTACCGGCGTTAATCTCGCTCGGTATTTTTATTTTAGGAGTCTGTATTAACATTTTGTATCGGAGAAAACAAAAGCAGGAAGAACGTGAGGTTGTAAAAGACGCTATCGTAATCTGGGCAGAAGAAAATATACCTATTTTGCGGAAGTACATTCATTCGATAAAGACGCTCGCTGATAAAATTAAGAAATCGGACGAAATACTGCCTCAAGCCTTTCCAGTGCAGCAAATTACCATTGATGTACTTTCGCAATTTACCATTGATCGGCTGACTGATTCCCTGCATCGAGGTATATCAGAAAAAAATGAAATAAAAGGAAAAAAACTAAATTCCTATTTGTCAAGTGTATCATATTTAATCAGCATACAACCTGAGATCAGAAAGATATACGACGATTATAATTCATACAGCAATAAATTTCTTTTGGAATGGAATGAGCTTTGGCCTGCCTACCAGCAGGATGTAGCATTAAATTATAATAGAATTATTAATATGCCTATGATGTCCTCAGAAAAGGTATATTACTCTATTTTGACAAATCTTATTACCGTTGCTTTATACGCCATTCCATCAGTAAATCCGCAATTTTCACGGTTACATAACCTTGTATTAGTGATAAAACAATTTGACAGCTCTGTTGTAAAAAGAACCCCTGCAATTATAAAGACGCATTTTCTCGCAGGTAAAGTTTTTGTAATTGCAGAGCAAATAAATGCAATGAAAGAGTATAGCAAAAATTTTGCAGCTTATGCAAAAATGATTGAAGCTTCTGTCGAGAAGTTCGAGCAGGCAGTTGAATTTTTCAAGAAAAATAAAATTGTACTTTAAAAATTATTCCTACGACAGTCCAGTGACACGCCCGGACTCTTCTCCGGCTTGAAGATGAGAGAACACCTGAAAGAAATGTGATGCTTTTAAAAGATTCCGGTCTTTTCCTGCAAACTTTATAAGAATGAACCCCGTTACTCACCCCGAACAATGGAACTTCAGACCATCCAAAATAAAATCTACGAGATACACGGCCAGCGAGGTCGGCGGTTACAATATATCCGTCACCACTCTCGAAAGACTCTGCAACTATTACGGCCTGACTTTCGAGGAATTCTTCGAGGAGCTGAAAATGTAGGGTAATTCGGATATTATTTTCTACCTTTGTTTTATCTTTTTTCCAATCTAATTAACCCGTTATGAAACCCGTACTGGAGCGCACGTTTATCGACGACATTAAACGTCTGATCGAGGATGCCCGTCTGAATACCTATGCTGCCATCAACGCCGTGATGCTGGAGACCTATTGGAATATCGGCAAGCGGATCGTAGAGCAGGAGCAGCATGGCAAGAGCCGTGCGGAATATGGAACGCAGTTATTGAAGGTGCTTTCCGAAGAACTGTCCGCGGCATTCGGCAAAGGCTTCTCGGCTCGCAATTTGCGAAATTACAGGCAATTCTATCTATCTTTTCCCCATGATGAGATTTGGCACACGCGTGTACCAAATCTTACATGGTCGCATATTCGAACCTTATTGCGGGTTACGGACGATGCGGCCCGCATCTGGTATTTGAATGAAGCTGCACAAGAAATGTGGAGCGTCCGTACACTTGATCGCAATATATCGTCGCAATACTATCATCGTCTGCTCCAATCACCGAAAAAGGAAAAGGTCGTATCGGAAATGAAATCCCTGACGGCGGCGTATGAAAAGGACAAGTTGGAGTTCATCAAGAATCCGATGGTTGCAGAGTTTCTGGGCTTGGCGTCCAACATGGATTTTACCGAATCCCGGCTTGAAAGTGCAATCCTCACGCATTTGCAGAAATTCATTATGGAGATGGGTAAGGGCTATGCTTTCGTCGCCCGGCAGCAGCATATCTCTACCGATGCAGGGGATTATTTCATTGACCTGGTATTCTACAATTACATTTTAAAGTGCTTTTTGCTGATCGACCTGAAAACCACCCAGATTTCGCATCAGGATGTCGGGCAAATGGATATGTATGTCCGCATGTACGATGAGTTGAAACGCACGGACGGCGATAATCCGACCATCGGATTGATCCTCTGTACGGAAACCAGCCGCGACATCGCCCGGTATTCGGTGCTGCATGAGAATCCACAACTATTTGCTGCAAAATACCTGACCTACCTGCCCAAAGAGGAAGAGTTACGCGAGGAGATTGAAAGGCAGAAAGAAATTTATAGTTTACAACAAGTAGAGGAAAAATAGTCCGCCTATGAACTTTTTGATGAGGGTATAATCGTCCGGGATATGTCGCACACAGCAATCCTGAAAGAGTAACAAGAAAACCGAATACACTTTATCCTATACGTCGTCCTTTATGGGCGACGTTTTTTACAGACCATCCAGAACAAAATCTACTAAATGTCCTTTTTGCGCGTGTTTTATATTCAATACCTGCCGAGATACAGCCATTCTGACCTGCGGTCCGAAGTCTTCATAATCGATTCGTTTCTGCGCATATACGAAAATTGACCGATTTCCCGAATCGTTGTGCTATTCGCAAAATTATCCTATATGGATTTATTAGTAGAAAATTCGGGCGTTCGAGTAATAATTGAGAAACAGCCTCGAAGATTTCTTGGAAATATTTTATTATATTGAGCAAAAGTCGATAACTTGGATCATTCTAAAACATGAACGGTTATGACACGTCCCTTCCCATGTTTCACGCATCCGTTTCTCTGGATTTCTGCCGTGTTATTCTTTTCGCAATGCAGCAGAAGCGACAACGTGGATAATCCACCCGTACCACCTGATCCCGACAAACCTTTTCTAACCATCACGCAGGCACTACCCGCCGCGCCTTTCGGTGCGCAGGGCGGGAGCGCCGTATTGATTTTCTCGACCAATGAGCCGTGGCGTATTACCTCGGAGACCGCTCCTGAATCGGCCATCGATGCCGCTACTTGGTACGACATCGCTCCCCCTTCGGGTGATGCGGGCGGGGAGATTAATGTTACGGTGAAGGTGGACCCGAATGAGGAGTATGTCGGGCGGTGCTTTACACTTATCCTGCGTGGCGAAACCCTCGAAGAGCGCATCGAGGTCTCGCAGGCGAAGAAGAACGCGATCATCGCGGGCGACAACCGGCTTGAAATCGGCAGTGAAGAGCGGACACTCACGGTAGAGGTGCAGTCGAACGTAGACTACACCGTATCGGTGAAAGAGGGCGGCGAGTGGATCGAGGAGCTCCCCGAATCGCGGGCCGCACCGGGGCTCGAAGAGCGGACACACCGCTTCACGATCTCTGCCAATCCGGATGCACAGGAACGCACGGGGCTTATCGTGTTCAAGGATAAGGCGTCCGACCTGTTCGACGAACTGACCGTCGTGCAGGCCGCGTGGGACGATCCTGACCCGGAGCGCTCGGCGCTGCGGGCATTCTACGACGCGGCCGAAGGCGGCGGCTGGACGCACCGCGAGAACTGGTGCAGCGACAAGCCTCTGGGCGAGTGGTACGGCGTGGAGACCGACGCCGAGGGGCACGTCACGGCCCTGCGGCTTGCGAAGAACAACCTCGCGGGAACCGTGTCGTGGGAGATCGCAAAACTCACGAAGCTGCGGCATCTGGATTTGAGTTGGAATGCGCTCGAAGGCCCCATCAGCGTCAATGACGGAAAAGGGCACTCAATTACCTGTTTGGACGACCTGATAGAACTGGAAACGATCGACCTCAGCCATAACTGCATCGAGGGCGGTTATCTTCCCGATTGGGCCAAACTGAACAGATTGCAGTATATAAATCTGTCGTTCAATAAGATCACGAGTTGGGTGGCGACTTGGGCGCATTTGTTCCAAAGCGGGCGGCCAATAGACTTGATCCTGAACAACAATTATCTCTATGGGAAAATCCCGGACGTTATTCAGAACCATCCTCTGTGGAGCCGCATCGCCCTCCAGTGTGTCCGGCAAGACTACGGTAAATCCGGTGGAGTATCATACAGCAAGGATATCCACCTTCCGGACTTTACTTTCACCGACCTGCGCGACGGCTCGCAGGGCAGCATCCGCGAGGTGTACAGCGGCAACATCCGGACGATGATCCTGCACTGGAATCCCTTGCAGGAGGATTCGAAGACCTTTCTGGAGACCACTGTCCGGCGGGTGCATACGCTCTTCGGCGGACAGGGCTTCGCTGTGGTGGCGATCACTCCCGAAGGGGAGGAGTACAAACAGGCAGCGGAGCAATACCTCCGCACGCACGACGTGCCCTATCCCGTGGTGACGGACTATGCCGATGCCGAGGGACACCGCGTGATTCTGCCTGCCGAACCTTATCCGAGCTATTTTCTGGTCGATCAGTACGGCACGTTCTCCAACGACATGTTCACGGGGCAGTATTGCTCCACAAGCCTCTACCCCGAGGAGCCGTTTCTGATAGATTTCATGGCCCGGCCGTTCCAGCATACGGACGACCTGAACACGCAGTTGAAGAAGGTATTCGGCAACAGCTCCTACCAGAGTACCGACTTCTCGATGGATAAGCAGTTCGAGACCCTGCAACGGGCGACCAAGGGCAAGGGCATCGACATCGTATTGATCGGCGAAGCATTTACCGACGTAGACATTGCCACGGGCTACTACAAGCAGGTCATGGAGTTTGCTATGGAATCCTTCTTTGCCATCGAACCCACCAAATCCTACCGCGAATACTTCAACGTACACATGGTATATGCCGTGTCGAGGGATGCCTATATCGGTGCGTTTGACAGCGGCGGTCAGACTGCATTAGGTGTGCAAACAGAAAACAGCCGTCAGTGGTTTTACATTTATACCGCACAACAAAGGCTGGAATCCTATTATCGTCTCCCTGTCCTGGCATATGAAAGGCCGGTACATTCGGTCGGGATCGTTATCAATGGGGTCAAAGGAGGGGTTACTTATATGCGGGAACCGATATCCGGGCCAAATTTTGCCTTTACAGGCTATGTCTATGGAGGACGTAAGATGTCAATGGGGACATTTATTCACGAAACGGCCGGTCATGCTTTTGGCCTTTTAGGTGACGAATACAGTACTTCTGGATTCGATCCTGGACAGCCGTTCGAGATTCCGGATTATGAAGCAACAAGATTGAGAAATGAACAGAAGAAGGGTTGGTATCTGAATCTCTCGCTGACCAGCGATCCGAAATCGGTCTATTGGGCACATCTGATCGGACATCCGAGATACCCCTATGTGGGTGTGCTTCAAGGAGGATATTATTATGCATTTGGGGTTTGGCGATCTGAGTCTTATAGTTTGATGGATGAATCAGCCGATTTTTATTTCAATACCATCTGTCGGGAATTGATTGTCAGGCGCATTATGGCGCTAACTGGCGAAGAATATACCTTTGACAAGTTTCTGGCCAAAGACAGCGATAAAGACAGACCCAATCTGTCAAAATCACGATCACAACAGACCAAAGATCAAGAACGCAGACACCAGCCGCCGATTATCGGGGAGTAAACTGAGAGTTAATAACCATATAAACTACATATCTATGTAGACGATAACCCAATTATTAACCTAACACATTCAGCTATGAAAAAACTATTACTGCTATCTGTTGTGTTGTTGCTCTTTGCAGGTTGCAGCAAGGATGAAACAACGAGTTCGGGGCAGGCTGACCAAACGGAAGCCTTTGTTCCGCATTTCTATGGTGCAGCCATGCTGAATACCCCTGCTCCCGCGACCCGTGGCGTTGCGAACGCCATGAAAGTGTGGAGTAAACCTATGGCGGCCAATAACCTGACCGTCAAATTCCTGAACGGTTCGGCCGGCTATCAGGAATATGTTAAGGAAGTAGCTAAAGAGTGGGAGAAGGCTGCCGGCGTCCGCTTCCATTTCGTAGGAAGTGACAAGCCTGCCACTGTCCGTATCGGCTTCGACTATGTGCCGGGCATGATGTCGAGCTGGTCGTTGACCGGCACCGATCATATGCAGGTTTACGGACAGCAGAGCGAAGCTACAATGCACTTTGCACAATGGCGCCGTGCCGGAGATGCCCAAAAGCGGAGTGACGTACTACGGGCTTTCGGTCAGGTCCTCGGTCTGGAGCTGGAGTTCCGTCACCCGATGTTCCATCCGGCTTGGATAACCAATGCCGACGGCAGTGTAAACGAAACGGCCATTCGGGAGTACTGGGAAAATGAACTGGCGAATTACATTGCCTGGGATGAGTTGAAGAAGATCGTACTCGATCCGCTCGAAGATCAGGCGTTCTTCATCCACAAAACCGAGTACTACGACCAGTGGTCGGTGATGAACTGGCCGTTCTATGAGATGATTGCCCGCAATATTCCGCCCATCGAATTCGACGAGGATTACATAACCGAGTTGTCCGAAAATGATAAGTCATTTGCGCAGTTCCTCTATGGAGAGTCATTCGGAGGTACGCCCCCAGATAATCTATTCGTCCCATTGATCGAGTTCGAATGCACTGGTTCCAGCACAAGATTTTCGGTGACTACAACCAAGAATCTGGGGGTACGCTGGGATGGTGAGGTCTCGAAAGAGTACACTGCCTATGATCTTCCGGACTATACGACGTCTGAGCATACGTTTATGATCAACAAGACATTCGACGAAACGAAAACCCGTAAGATCGTTATCGGCGAGGTGCTGGACTACGGAGAGGCAAAGCCGGATTACAGCTATGCGCTGACCAGATTCGACTTTAAGGGGGCTAATAATGCAGGTGCGATTGACATCAAGCCCGTGAATCATGCGTTAAGCTATATCCGCATTATAGGCGGTTCGGATTTCATTAGTCGGGAGTTCAACTTCACAGGGTACGAATATCTCAAAGAACTGTATTTAGTCAGGATTGGCGACTCAAAGGTTATTTTGGATAATTGTTCGAATCTGGAAACTTTTGCGACAAGTAAAGGAATTTGGAAACCAGGAGAATCATATTCCGAGCCAACTGATCCTATTGACATCGGAGATTATGAGTCTGTGTTCGCATGGCCGGACTATCCGGAATCGTTATATTCGTTGAGCGATACCGGCGGGTTGACAATTCTGAATTGCAATAACCTCAAGCAAATCAGTCTGGAGAATACCCAACTCAAGAATTTCAACTTCGGGGATCTTCCTGCTTTGGAATACGTCTATTTGTCCTCTTTCAGTGGTTACATCGTTGGTGGTTCAGATCCTTATGGAAAATTGCTGCTCGATGCGGTCAATACGTTACCCGCAAAAGAAGCCGCCGCAAAAGGATCGATCGTCCTGCGGGGAATTGCCTTCCGGTTGTATCCTTCAGAGAATGAGACAGGAAACGCGATCGGTCCAATCACCCCAGTCCGGCCGAATCCTGTATACGATCAAATTCCCATCGATAGAGTGATATATAATGCTATAAATCAAAATCTTCCTGCAAAAAATTGGAATGTTGTATGGGAATCCGGATTTTATCATCCCATTATATATTTAAACAGCACGAATCATAATAACTAAGTAATACCCAAATCCGGGGTTTGGGTAAACCAAACCCCGGATTACTTTTAACCTTAAAAAACTTGAATATATGAAACCTACAACTCTCCATACGCTGCTTTTCACAATTCTATTCTCTGCTGTCAGCATTTTCTCGGCAAATGCACAGCTTACCTATTCCGGAGGCCGCTTGTCGCTGGATACCACCCCTATTGGGAGCTATAAGGTCTCGATAGCCGGAAACGGCGCATATTTCAAACTCCCGTCACAGACGAACTTCTTCCAGATTGACATTTCGTCAGAAAACACCCGGCTGGCGGGGCATGGTGATCAGATCTCTTTCTACAACTCCTCAACGAACAAGTATAACAGCATCAATGTGCTGAATGTTTACTACCACTCCGATGCTCGTGCCAAGACCAATGTTCGTGATTTCTCACAAGGCTTGGAGGTTATCTCGCGGATCAGACCTGTCACCTACAACTTCATTAACGAGGGTAAAAACTATCGCAGGTCTTCTGATCAGGAGATTGGCGTCCTTGCACAAGAGTTGGAGGAGGTCTTACCGGGCGCTGTCATCACGGACAAAGAGGGCAATAAATGCGTCAACTACAACATGTTGATCCCCGTGCTGATCGATGCCGTAAAATCTCTTCAAGCCGAGGTAAATGCCTTGAAAGAGAATCGGTGACAACTCTCGTTAGTCGAGGAACAGGCGGATGCGGGGATGGTAACCCGCTCTGTGCTTCTCAATATAATATCTCTTATATGTCTTAACGAGATATAATTAAAAAACTTGAAACCATGAAAAAAATAATAGGCATTTTCAGTATGCTATTCCTGCTGGCCATTACTCTTGGTTCTTGTACTGACGCTCCTGTCGATGAGCCGGGACAAGACGGCCTGAGTAAGACACGCTCGGCAGGGGCAGATGCGACGTGCTACTACTGGTATAGCGGAGAAAAGATACCCTTGACTCTGAATACTGAATATGTGAATATTGTTGCAGATGATGCGTCGTTGAAATCTTCAAAGACCGGTTCTTCATTTCAAGGGCTGGACTTAGTACAAGAAGATGGCGCTCGGAGCGGGAATGTAGTCAAATATAGATTGACTTCGAAATCGACTGCTACAGACTACTCTAAACTCATAAAAGACCTCAAGCAAAATAAGCAGATTAAACACATTCTGCCATTCTTTAGCCGAGGTGCGAATGCTCAACCCATCGGAACATCCGATATTTTCTATTTGAAATTAAAGGATGAGAAAGATTTCGCCACATTAAAGCTGCTGGCAGAAGAACAGAAAGTTCAGATTGTAAAGGAGGTTCCTTATATGCCTTTGTGGTATATTATGTCTATTCATAACTCCAGCTTCGGCAGTTCGGTAGATGCAAGCAACTACTTCTATGAAACTGGTCATTTCGCAGATGTGGACCCTGCATTTATGTTTGATTTCAAGCCGAACGTTATTCCTAATGATCCGATGTTTGGCCAACTATGGGGATTGAAAAATAGCTCTTATCCGGATATTGATATCAATGTTACCGCTGCGTGGGATATAACAAGAGGAGCCGGTGCGAAAGTCGCGGTATTAGATCAGGGGATTGACCGCAGCCACAATGATTTGAATGCCAATCTTCATACCTTGAGCTATGATGCGCAAACGGGCAAATCTCCCAGCGTATTTGTGAATGGATTGAGTCATGGAACACACGTAGCCGGTACTGTTGCCGCCGTATGGAATAATAATCTGCAAGTGGTTGGCGTTGCTCCTGAAGCCAAGATTATCGGAGTTAGTCACGACCTATATTTGTCAACAACATTCTCGGCTGAACTTGCGAGCGGATTTAGCTGGGCATGGCAAAATGGGGCTGATGTACTTACTAATTCTTGGGGCGATCAGGGTGGAGCATTTTACGACACTATGCATAGTGCGATTTTGGAGCAGGCTATTATTGATGCCATGACAAAAGGCCGGGATGGATTAGGGTGTGTAGTAACCTTTGCTGCAGGAAATTATTCTGGTGTTATGGATTATCCCGGCAATTTCCATGATGATATATTAACTGTCGGTTCTATTGACTCAAATGGCAGTAAATCGTCTTTCTCCGGATATGGTACGAAGTTGGATGTTGTGGCTCCCGGATCTAATATTTTGTCTACAATTCCGGGCAATAGCACAGGCCAGAAGAGTGGAACGTCTATGGCTACCCCGCATGTTGCGGGTGTAGCAGCTCTCGTAATATCGAAAAACCCTACTTTTACACGCTTGCAAGTGGTAACTGCTATAGAAAAATCAGGGAAAAAGGTCGGAGGTTATTTATATAAAACGACTTCCGGTCGTCCCAATGGGCTATGGGTTGATTACATGGGCTATGGCTTGGTCGATGCTTATGCCGCAGTGAATTACGTTCCTGATAAAATTCTTTTTTACGATCAGCATGTAACGACAGATCAGATTGTTCAGGGTCGTAAAGTGGAGACTAAGAATGTCACTGTTAGTAATAACGCAAAATTGACAATCATAGGAACCGAAAGTGTTACATCGCTTGAGACTTTACATGTAAATGCTGGTTGTAAACTTGAGATACGCAATTAAAGATGCAGCAATTCACTATGATGGAAACCGTTTAAAACGGAGCGGTTTGCCCCATTCATGGTCGGAAGATTTTTCTTCCGGCCATTTTTAGTTTTGAAGTATATTGTAGGGGCTTCGCCCTACTGGCCCTCCCCCGTAAGCCTTATTTCTTTAGTCGGTCGGTAATGATGTCCTTCGCTATATCCCAGATTTCGCCCTTATATTGAACAATAAAGCGAATGAATTGCTTGAACGAAGAGGAACTACATGCCTCTTTCAGGTATTCGAGTTGCGTTTTGGTTCCGGGACTCCAGTTTTTTTGAAGCTCCCGTTCGATCTCTTCTTTCCACTCGGCGATCGTTAGGGGCGACATGAGTTCCAGAAAGTCGGCGGTCTGGTATTTGTCGCCGATCCTATCCACCATGTCGATCATCTTGGTCATCTGCGCCGGTTGTAGGGCGTGCGTTGCTTTGAGAGCGATGTTGACGATACGTTCGGTGCTGATAGTGAAGCGGGATCGGCGCTTGAGTTTAGCCTGAATATCCGTTACGAAACGCAGGAATGCCTCCTTGTTTAACTTTTGGGGATCGTCGTTCAGGATCAGAAATTTATATGCCTGAATCAAAGATTGGGACTCCAAATGAACTTGAAATAGCGCGTTTCTCAGTTTGCTGGCGAAGCGGGCGTCTGCCGTCAGCCATTTCTGTATTATCCAGCAATGAATCTTGGTATTCGCCCGTGTGTAGACGAAATGATAAAGTGAGAGTCCCTGTTTAGGAAATTTAAGCACCAATTCGGCATGCTGAGGCCGGAATACGATTTCCCCGGCCGCAGATTCCAGAATACACAATGTCTCCCCGCAGCTTACACGTAAATCATCGTGGAGCGGCTGATTCGATGTCGAATAGTCGTAAATCGCAGGCAGGAATTTCCCGACAGCCAAAAGAGTGGTCGGGGTGTATCCTTTTTCGCAGTTTTTGACTTTGACGCCCAGGCTGAACAGATGGTCTACAAGCTGATTGGCGTATACTCTCATTCCCGTGAATTCTAAGCCCACTTCATAACGATTAGCCATTTTCCCGTTGCAGAAGAGGCGTCGGAATTTGCTTTGGCAGTTGTAATATTGTTTGCCAATCCTAATCCTAAATCGGGGCAGTTCCTTAAACCTCACGGTATTTTCACCCCGGAAAAACCAGTCTTCTCCGGCGTAACACGGAAGGGCTGGGATGTAATTCAAGGATACTTTGCCGAAGTTGCGGATAAAGTCATTTTCTTCCGGAATCGGAAAGACGGGACGCTTCAACCTCTGAAAGGATGAACACAGACTTCTACAGTCGATGATGGGTATGTGTATGTGTACAAACATCGTTTAAAAAAGGGAGGAGGCCACTAATCACCTCCTCCATGAAACATCTATGAACTGTGAGGTCCACCGACCCATAAAGCCTAATATTTATCAGACCGTGATATAAAGTTAGCGATTATTATTCAGAAAACAGCAAATCTTCAAGTAATTTTCTGATGTGCCGGTTGATATGGGTATTCTATCCGTTTCCACGGTCGAAAGTCTCTGCAGCTACTACGGGCAGGTGTTTGCGTTTTTTTCGAGGTTCTGGATATTAGGATAATTCGGAGATAATTCACTACCTTTGTTTTATGAATACTTTTGACGAAGCCAGGAAATATTTCGAAAAGTTCGTGCAGAACCATTCCCGTGAATACTTCGAGAGTATGAAGGAATACGGTAGTCGTTCGTATGGAGAATTTATAAACAGCAGTGAAATCATCCAAACATCACGGGATATTGCTCATAATTTAAGGGAGGAGTTTTGTGATTTAGAGATAGGCAATCATTTTGTAAGCCCGAAGCATCTTATCGATACCGTCAAGAACTTAAAGAATTATCTTCAGTCGAAAGATGCTGTTTTCAAAAAGACGATCGATTACTATACTAAGCGTGAAGGATCGCTTCCACTGCCTGTTTCCGGCATTGAAATCATGCGTCAGGAAACAATCGAAGCTTGCAACCATTTTTTGAAATTAGTGGACGAGGAGCAGCAGAAGGATCAGGAACAGGAGCAAAAGAATGCCCATAGCCGGGACGACAAGCCGCTTCAAGTTAATATCAACGTGAATAACCAAGTTCAGGCGCAAGCCGCGGCACAGGCACAATCCCAGATTCAAAATAACGCGGGAAAGAATAGCGATGACTATGCGATTGTCGTAAGGTACATGGAAAATATAACTTGCAAAGAATTATGGAAATTACTTGGCCGGGTTAAAGTTAAATCTCTGTGGTCTATTATTACGGCAGTTAGTTTTATATTTTCGGCTGGTTATGGGTTCTGTTTTGTTGTGAATAAAATGAAGGTTTCGAAGCCCGACAGTGTGCAAACAGTAGTTCCATCTATCCCCCGTGTTTCGAATTTGCCTTCTGAATCCGAAGAAAAGAATAATATGCTTGAATTAGACATAACGTCGGATGAAGCTGTAGCTGTCTGGGGAGGGGAAGTTATGATAACTATGGAATTCAACTCTATTTATAATAACCTGATCTTCTCAGGCATAGTTGGCTGGACAAAGGCCCCGGAATCCAGTCAACCGTATTATTCAGAACAAGAATGTCCGGTAAAAAAGGGAGAGAAAGTTGTTATTAAAAGAAAAAACGGTGAAAGATGGGTTATAAATATCCTGAGAACGGGTGTCAGTTCGGTTAAAATAGCCATGATTCCCTATATACTGCCCCAAGAACTGAAACCTGTAAAGTGATTATTATATGATACCGTCAGAGCCAATGGGCATGAGTTGCCCCGTATGCAGTGGTTATATTCCTTTATCGGTAGAACAATTACTCAAGGCTGATAATATCGTCTGTCCGCATTGCGGCCTACGGTTGCATGTTGACCGTCAAAAGCTGGGAACAGGGGATAAAAAAATCACCTAATCCGGGCGTGTACCGGAGAATCCAAAATGTAAGCTGTCTATGACAGCTTTTTTTGTAAGCCTGCTTTAAGTTTTGACGGGTATTATTTCAAGTGCCGGCGTTTTTTCTTCTTTTTTCTTCGTTGGTATTCCTGCGCCCATTCATCCCAATAATCGGGTCTGGATGCCTCGTTGAGCAGCACGGAGAATAAATCCAGGTCCGGGAATATGTCGGATATGGCTCCAAAGTCGTGCGATTGCTGCGTGAACCAGTCATTTCCCGTGTCGGAGCTCTGCTGCGAACGCTCCGCACGGTTCTGAGGCTCAGTGGCCGGAGCCTTGGTAAACAGTTCTTGGAAGCGGTTGGCCGCAAAAGCCTTGTCGAGCCGGGAGCCGTTTATAACAAGTCCGTTCCTATGGTCGATGAATGTAACGCCGTAGATTCTGTTTTCATGTTCGGCGCTTCGATGGAAGACTACTGATATTCCACCCGGACGTATCGCCGCTGCAAATTCCTCAGTAGTCCGGGCGGTCTTCATCGCCTCACGGATTGTTATCCGTGTCGGCTCCAACTTCTGTTTGTTACCGGCGATCCATCGTTTGGTTTTGCTGTATTCCTTTTGCAGTGCCTTATAGCCGAATTTCTTGCTAATACGGCTTGACTTGATGGGTTTTCCTACCCGTTGGCCGTGTTCATCCAAGGCTCCGTATATAATGCCGGCATAGGGACGGCCTTCGACTTCTCCCTTGCATTCCTCCATCCAGATGTTGAAGATTTTCAGCAGGGTCGTAAATTCGCCTTTAGAACTGAATCGGTAGCGGTCCGTCAGGTTGTTGAGTACGGAAGATAGCTGCGCTTTGAGGTTGCTCTGCGCGTATTCGACCTTGCGCAGTTCCTCGAAAGCTGCGGACTGCTGGCCCTGAACGGTCGGAATAAGGTTGAATTCGCGTTCTATTTCTTCGGTCAGGGCCTTCGATCGTTTCTTGTATTCGAAAGAGTCGATCGTCGTGCCGTCGGGTTTTATCCGTGTCGAAACGATGTGGTAATGCTTGCGTTCGATGTCGTTGTGTTCGAAAATGACATAGGGCTGATCCCCATAGCCCATGCGCTCCATGTAGTAATGAGCTATTTCAAGCATTTTCATCTCGTCTATCCGGTCTTTTGGATTGGGGTTTAACGAGACATGAAAGACCGGTTCCCCGAGTCTGGGCCGGGGATGCGTCATCCAGGGGCGGAATGCTTCGCTCAGGCGGCGGATGTCGATCTTGCCGTCTTGGGGAACGATGGGCAGGTTGTGGCACAGGACGACCCGTGCTTCGCCTTTGTCGGTCTTGAACTTGTTGTAGAAAAGCACCCCTTCGATATGTGCGCCGTGGTTTATTCGGGCAACCATTGTTTGCGCAGTTCTTCGGTCAGGGATGCGATCTTTTCGCTCAGGGCTTTGAGCTGGCGTGTGTAGCCGATGAGCATGTCGAGCTGCACGGGGATCGCCTGCTCCGAAAAGTGGGTGTTCACTTGCTTTACGATCTGGTTATAGTTGTTCCCTATTCGGGAGAACTGCCAGTAGAAATCATTCAGCCGCGCGACATATTTTGCGCCTGTAGGATCGTTTTTATAGACCCGGAACTCTCATCCGAACAGACGTGCGAGGATGAATTTCGAGATGTTTTCCCGGTAGCCGGCTTCTTCGAGCATCTTCCGGAAATGTAGTTCCTGTTCATCGTTGAGCTTGAAATTATACCTGTGAGTTTTGGGGTCTTTGGCCTTCGGACGCCCCGATTTTCCATTTGCCATAGTAATTTTTTTATAGGTTATGCGACTTTGGAGCGAAAACCAGCCCGGACGACTTCGGAGTCCGGGCCTTTTTGTATGCCGCAAATATTTGCGGCATACAAAAAAACAGCTCGCTATCGGCAGGCGCCGATAGAATCCGCTTATTCAGCGGATTATTCCCGGCGGCGGCCAGCGTGCCGCCGCTCATCGGATGCGGTATCGTTCTCATGTGCAATGTTAGGGATAAAAAATCAACTGCACAAGAGACGATTGCGGACTGGGAGTGTCATTGAGTGACATACTGAATCAGGGCTTCGATTCCTGCTTTTCTTTGTGCCGGATGATGTGGATGCGTGCAGGTCGCTGTATGAATTGAGGTCGTTGGAAGCAGGCCGTTCATGCAGTGAATTCAGTTCACGCACTGCATTCAGTGAATACGATGCATTCAGTGAAATGAATGATCGGGGTTCACGGCGGTCATTGCCTGCATGCAGTGCAATGACAGCATTCCACTCAACGGAATCAATATATGAATTCAGCTATGAAAAACAAACCTCATTTCATCTCTATCTGCAGTCAGAAAGGCGGCGTCGGGAAATCTACTTTTACAATTCTTCTTGCGGGAATGCTTCATTATCGTCTCGGCCGGCGTGTTGTAGTCGCGGATTGCGACTACCCCCAGTGGAGCATTCTTGAACAGCGCCGCCGGGAGTTGGAAATCCTCGACCGCTCGGATTATTACAAACTGATGATGATTCGGCAGTATAAAGCTACAGGGCGGAAGATTTGGCCTGTACTTGAATGCCGGGCCGCCACAGCCTTGACTACAGTTAAAACCTTCCTCGATTCTACTGATGAGGAGTACGATTACGTTTTTTTCGATCTCCCGGGCACTACTGCGACCAAGGGGGTTCTACCCCTTATTGCCGGCTTGGAGCGGATTTTCATCCCGCTGAAAGCTGATAAGATGATTATGGAGAGCAGTGTAACTTTTGCCCGCACCATTGCGGAGTCTTTTATTCCCAGCGAGAAGTCGGAAATCAAAGGAGTGCATCTTTTTTGGTCGATGATCGATCGCCGTGAACGCACGCCACTATACGATCTGTACGAGAAGGCTTTGGCCGCATTCGGGCTCCCGATGATGCAAACCAACATCCCGCAGCGCCTTCGTTTCAGTAAAGAATTGCGGCCCGAAGGCGGCGCTATATGCCGTTCGACGCTTTTCCCCGGTGAGCGGTCTTTCGTTGCGGAGTGCTGTCTCGATTCTCTGTGTGCTGAAATCTGCAAAATCGTCGAGGAGGAATAGGCATGGCGGGAAAGAAAAAATTGGAGGAGATTGATCTTGATGAAATCCTCCTGCGAGAAGTGGCGTCGCGCCGCAGTCCTTCGGGCTCCGTGCTGAATAATCCCACGGCGCAAACCGGCAAGACCGACTCTGCGAACAGAACCGAAGAGAATGTACAGCAAGAGGTGAAAGGGGCTGTTACTGAACAAAGACCTCCTCAACCAGCGAAACCTCGCCCTATATCGAGCTATGAGCGGCTTTTCCTCTGCGAACATGTCGTGCAGCAGCGCAGTGCAATATACATCAGTTCAAAGACTAAAGAGAAACTCTCAGATGTAGTACGCCGGTTGGGATGGAGCAGGATTTCAGTCACATCCTTTGCCGAAAATATCCTTGCCCATCATCTTGAATTGTTTCGGGATGAGATTAACAGATTGCATCGTCAGAAGAATACGAAAGACATATTGTAGCATGAAGACAATCCTAATAATACTCTTGGGAAGCCTTTCTACATATCTCTATGTAGACAAGTTCCTGTTTAAAGGAAAACTCGCACAACTTTTCTTTGACGGATGGCGGTCTTTGCTTCGGGAATGGTTCGGTCCTATACTCCGATTTTCCTGCCGCAGTTCGCCCGAACAACCCTTGGCGTCTCCCGAACAGGAGGTAATATCTACGCTGACGGACGATAATCTGGTTGAAAAGAAGCGGTATGTTTCACGCCAGAAAGAGCCAACGGGTGACATCGGCCCGAAAAGAGAACCAAAAACTGCCGGGGATGATACATTTGCAGCCACGACGAAGGTTGAGCAGGAGCCGCGGATCATGGAATGGAGGGCTCCGGCCTTTCAGAGAACGCAGACACCCCGCCCTGCAGAAAAGAAACAGCCGCAGAGGTGGGAAGACAAAGGTTTTGCTGCGGCGCGATTTGTTCCTGTCAATGGCGGTGACGGAGAGGAGGAGATTATCGAGATCATCGATGAAGAACAAATTCGCCGGGAAGTTGCCGAACAGTTGGAACTTGCACAAGCCGATGAACAACGGGACCTGCTGGAACCTACGGATGAAGAGAAGTACGGCATTGATAATTTCGATGCAGGTGCTTACAGTTAAATTGTTAAACCCAAAAACTACGAAGCGATGAAAATGCTCTATTTCGATTCAGGCTGACTGACCTGAACGCACTAACGAAGACTGACGACCGCAGGCCGCCAATCTTCCGAAGTGCGCGGTCTGCGGTTTTTAATAATTTTAAAACGCAGACATAAAAAATGAATAAAAAACTGATTTTGACTTTGATGGCCGTCGTTCTTGCCAGCGCAGCTATGGCTCAGGGCAATGGTATTAAAGGCATCACGGATGCCACCTCAATGGTTACGAGTTATTTTGCGCCTTTAACGAAATTAATTTATGCCGTAGGCGCTGTCGTTGGCTTGATCGGCGGCATCAAAGTCTATCAAAAGTTCTCGTCGGGAGACCCGGACACTTCAAAAACGGCTGCCAGTTGGTTTGGAGCCTGCATTTTCCTTGTAATCGTGGGTGTCGTTCTCGAATCGTTCTTCCTCTAACGATGGCCGAGTACATGATTAATAAAGGCGTTGGCAAACAAGTTGAATTTAAAGGACTCAGAGCGCAGTATGTCTTCATTTTCGCCGGAGGATTGTTAGGCGTATTTGTCCTTTTTGTCGTCTTGTACATGATGGGCGCACCTCCTGTAGTATGTATCACCATTGCATTGGTATTGGGTACTGCGCTGGTCTGGTTCACTTTTCATTTGAACGCCGAATATGGGGCTCACGGGCTGATGAAACTTGCTGCGCGGCATCGGTTTCCCCGGAGGATAAGTTCTCGGAAAACCCTTGTAAGGCTCATCGCCAGAACGAGCGGAATCCGGGACCTTTAGCTGTCGATAAGAGGTTCAAATGCCTGAAAAGGATTAATATCCCAAACACTTATGAAAAGCATTTTGAAAAAAAATACATTGGAAGATAAGTTTCCAATCATGGCTGTCGAACATGGCTGCATCGTCAGTAAAGAGGCTGATGTAACGGTCGCATTTCGGGTTGAACTGCCGGAACTGTTTTCCGTGACCACCAAAGAATACGAAGCGATTCATGCTACCTGACTGAAAGCAATCAAAGTCCTACCCGATTACTCCGTTGTTCATAAACAGGACTGGTTTCTGTCGCAAAAGTATCGGCCGGAGAATCGGGATGGCGATCAAAGTTTCCTCTCCCGCTCTTTTGAACGGCATTTCAATGAACGGCCTTACCTTGAGCATGCCTGTTACCTTTTCCTGACGAAGACAACCAAAGAGCGTATCAGCCAGCAGAGCAATTTCACGACGTTGTGCCGGGGTTTTATCATTCCAAAGGAGATTCGTGATCCCGAAGCTATAAGCCGTTTTCTGGATGCCGTAGGTCAGGCCGAGAGCATTATCCGTGAAAGCGGTCTGATTGGAATCCGGCGTCTTACGACCGAAGAGATTCTTGGGGATGAAAAGACTCCGGGAATCCTGAACCAGTATTTCACGCTCAACTTCGAACATTCGGTAAACGAGGATATAAAGCTCGATCCGGGGCGAATGATGATCGGGGACAAGATCCTCTGCATGCATACGCTCACCGATTTGGATGACCTGCCCCAGCAGGTCGGAACGGACACCCGTTACGAGCGGCTTTCTACCGATCGCAGTGATTGCCGTCTTTCTTTTGCCGCACCCGTTGGGTTGTTGCTCGGATGCGATCACGTTTACAATCAGTTTATCTTTCTGGAGAACCACGAAGAGATTCTCGAACGCTTCGAACGCATGGGACGTAATATGAATTCCTTGTCGCAGTATTCCCGGTCGAATGCCGTGAACAAGGAGTGGATCGATCTGTATCTTTCGGAAGCTCATGTAGGTAATCTTCGTTCCGTTCGCTGCCATTGTAATGTGATGACTTGGGCGGAGAATGAAGACGATCTCAAGCGTATCCGCAATGACGTTGGAGCCCAGCTCGCACTTTTGGGTTGCACGCCCCATCACAATACGGTTGATGTTCCGGCATTGTTCTGGGGCGCTATTCCGGGTAATGAAGCGGATTTTCCCGCTGAGGAATCATTTTATACCTTTTTGGAGCCGGCTTTATGCTTTTTCACCGCAGAGACAAATTACCGCAGCAGTCCGTCACCCTTCGGGATCAAAATGGTCGATCGGCATACTGGAATTCCCATACATCTCGACATCTCGGATTTGCCGATGAAACGAGGTATAATCCAGAACAGAAATAAATGTATCGTCGGGCCTTCGGGAAGTGGCAAGTCATTTATTACCAATCATTTAGTTCGTCAATACTGGGAGCAGGGAGCGCATATTGTACTTGTTGACACTGGTAATTCGTACAAAGGATTGTGTGAACTTGTGAATCAAAAGACGCATGGGAAGGACGGCATCTATTTTACCTATACCGACGAAAACCCGATCTGCTTCAATCCGTTTTATACGGATGACGGGATTTTCGACATTGAGAAACGAGAGTCTATCAAAACCTTGATTCTGACTCTGTGGAAACGCGAGAATGAACCGCCGACGCGGGCCGAGGAGGTAGCTCTTTCCAATGCCGTTAATCTCTATCTGGCCGAACTGAGAAAGGATTCTGAACTGATTCCTTCGTTTAACACGTTTTATGAATTCGTGGGCAGCGATTACCGGCGGCTTCTGCGGCAGAAAAATGTCCGGGAAAAAGATTTCGATGTCGATGGATTTCTCAATGTGCTTGAACCCTACTACAAGGGTGGCGAGTATGACTATCTTCTCAACTCCGACAAACAGTTGGATTTGCTCTCAAAACGTCTTGTGATCTTTGAGTTAGATAATATTAAGGATCACAAAATCCTATTCCCGATCGTAACGCTCATCATCATGGAAACCTTCATCAATAAGATGCGACGGTTACAGGGCGTGCGAAAGGTTATTCTCATCGAGGAAGCGTGGAAGGCTATCGCCAAGGAAGGTATGGCGGAGTATCTGAAATATCTCTGTGCGCCCGTACAAGCTGCTTAGTAAATATCCCACTGGCAAGGGATTAGGTAAG
>ERZ773108.412-NODE-412-length-48467-cov-5.819776_pt1 | contig 48467 bp, 40 predicted proteins | sample MGYA00580570_ERZ773108 | MGnify/ENA primary metagenome ERZ773108 (study PRJEB29015, sample SAMEA2737840) | human gut metagenome | biome: human gut; feature: human-associated habitat; material: faeces | place: China | collected 2012 ...
GGAAGTGGCTGAAAAGATTATAGCCGAAATAGGATTCAAAGGTGAGCTGCGATGGAATAAGCTGGACAAAACGTAAGTCAAACCCGATTTTTGTTTGTGACGGCAACAGCCTCTGTGAGCGCACAAGAGTTGGCGGATGTCAGGTTGTTAAAACCAATGATATGGGGTATCTTATGTTTTACATAGGTTATGAAGATATTGATACCGCCCGCATTTGTGTTGCGCGTTCGGACGACGGAATAGTCGGCTGGGAACGGTCAAAGCATAATCCGCTGATTGAGCCGGAAAAAAATATGTGGGACGGTGACGCCTGCTATAAACCGACCGTTTTATGGAATGAGAAAAAATACTGCTGGATGCTTTGGTATAACGGAAGATTAAAAAATCTGGAACTTATAGGTCTTGCAGAATGCGATAAGCGTAATCTTTTCGGTAGTGTAAAGTAAAAATGAAAGAATGGCATAGAGATCTTGATCTTCTTTCTCTGATTTTCAGGGAGGTATAGGTTTTAGTGGTAAAACTATTATACCATAAGGAGTTCAAGGTCTCAACTTTCATTTAACTTAACAAAATGTTAGAACCGGAAAGGAGATTCTTATGGAAAAAATTAAAATAGCTATATGCGACGACATTAAATATATTTGCGAATATTTTGATGAATCTTTGTCGGAGGAAAGTGACTTTGAGGTTGTAGGGACGGCAAACAACAGCGAGATGTGCTTGGAAATGTGTCAGGAAAAGCATCCCGATGTACTGCTGCTTGATATCCAGATGGAAGAAATGGATTCCGGAATACTGCTTATACCCAAAATAAAAGAGTCAAATCCCGATATTAAAATTATTATGCTTACAATCCACGAAGAGGATGATTTTATAATACGAATTTTTGAATATGGGGCAAACGACTATATAATTAAAACACAGCCGATTGAGGCGGTAAAGGAAGCAATACGTGCCGCATATAACAACCGTGTGATGCTTCACCCCAATATCTCAAAGGTTGTTCTGCGCGAACTACAGCAAATCCGTTCCTCTCAGCTGTCACTTCTCAATGCTATAAATATGCTGTCACAGCTTACAAGCTCTGAACCGGGAATTCTTCACGACCTGTGCTCGGGATATTCGTATGCCCAAATTGCCGCAAAACGTTTTGTTGAAGAGGGAACAATCCGTGTGCATATTGTGCGGATAAAGAAAAAATTTGGAATAAAAAATACAAATCACCTTATAAAAGAATTAAAAAATTTAAATGTATTTGAGGCATTCGATGTACTCGGCGGAAAAAAATCGGAATAGAGAGCTGCGGCTGCAGCTCTCTATTCCGCATCATCAGTTTTTATTATTGAGGTAAATCCATAAATTCATATTGTTTATTACACTCTGTTTTATATTCTTCATACATTTCTTTAATTTTGGATACTGTGTATCTCAGCTGTTCATCAGTATCAATAATGAGGTCATCGCTTCCGAGCCAATCATCTATTTCAGAGCCTTGCATAAACTTTGAATACAGATAAAATGAAGGTCTGCCGCCGTAGGTCTTAAGCTTTTTAACCGCCTCTTTACCCTTTATATTAGCATTTACTGTGGTAGTTGACGGATTATACAAAATTATTCCGTGATAGACCAATTCGTAAAGCGGTATTTCTTCATCAAAGAAGTCATTATCAAAATCCGACCACGAAACATAAAGTGCATAATCAAGGTATTTTGCCGCAAAGTCAAAAGCCCCCTCCGATGCAAATCCGCCAAACTGCTTATGGCAAAGCTCCATAATTTCATTGTAACATTCAAGCGTCTTCCGCTTATCGGAAAGATGATTTTTGTCATAACACTCACGTAATGGCACAACCGACATAACATCGATATAGTGGATGCCTTTAAATCCAAGCTCTGCCACCTTGGGCAAATCCCGTTTTGCGTATTCAAGTGCCTTTACGGGGCAGAGATGATACATTTTTCCGCCGCTCCACGGCGAAGCGTTTATACTCATACTTCCATCGCTTTTTCTGCAAACTATATCATTTGAAAATGTATCGGCTATACTGTAACAATCGGTGCTGTTTGTATGGCACACTATCTGATAACCGTTTTTTTGCGCATAGGCAATAAGCTCTTTAAGCTTTGCCTCACCGCCGAGAGCTTCTTCAACGGGGAAAATCTGCGGATATCTGCCGTCGTGACCGCTCTTATTCCACCCAACAAGGCAAAGTTGTGCCTTATCGACCCCTTGGCGCTTAAGCTCGTCTATTAAGTCTTTAACTCTGTCAAAGGTGCAGGCAACGTGCATTTTCGGCTCATTTTCCTCGGTCTGTTCAAGAACTGTCGGCGGCACGGGCTTCCACCCCATACGAATGCGGATTTCGGGCGATTCGACCGCATATTTAAGATACGGATTGTCTTTCACCCTCTCCTTAAGCGGTACGCACGCACCTCTTTTCAGCTGATAATCTCTGTACACACTTGCCATTTCCGCATAACCTGCATTCAGAGCAAGCTGAATCAGCGAAAAACGGATATCCTCATATGCGCCCAGCTTTGTTATTTCAAACCTGAGTTTGAAGTAATACATACCGTCTTTTATTCCCGTAACAACATAAAAATTCTGTTTTAAACCTTTTGCTATTCCCAAAACGCAAATATGACTGTTTTTGATTCCGAATATGGGCATAAGACTTTGCTTCAGAACAATCTCATAGTTTTTATGTTTGTTAAACCTGCAAAGATAGCTGCCCTTGCCGTCACAGTCCGAGACGGCATAATATCCGTCATCACCCACACTTGCGTTAAAACTATCGTCTGAAAATTCTATATATTCCGTATCGGGCAAAATGTCCTCTTTTTTTAAGACATAATCGTTTTCGGCCCAATGTATTTTATATTCTCTGTTTAAGTTATCTAAAGCTTTCAATATTAAACCTCCAGTCTTCTCTTTTTCTGAAGGGTGTTTTAAACTTCTTTTTAAGCACGCCTTTTTCTTCTAAGTGAATATAACAAGCCATATCGCAGGCTCTGCCGCAAATCGAGCATTGATACGCGTGCTGTGCGGGAGGATAAAAATATATGTGGTCAAGAATTTTCCGTGCTGTCTCGGGTGTCACTTTTGCCTCACCCGCTATTATATCTATCCTATTGTCAAAATCCGCGAATGCCTCGGGCGGCATAAACGGATTTTTTGTTCCGTTTGCTCCGTTATAATAAACCGCGCATTGCCACGGCTCAATATTTCCGTTTGAGTCTATCGCCCCGCCCGGACACGCTTCCTTACACTTCCCGCATTTGTCGCAAAGATGCGGCGTATATTCCTCGGTTGCCTCAAGCTCTGCATCGGTCAGCACAAAGCAATATCTTATCATAGGTCCGAAGTCGTCATTTAAAAGTGCGCCGTCAAAGCCCTTTTCTCCAAGCCCGCATTTGACCGCCGCATTTACAAAATCAATTTGGGTTTCGGCTGTTTTACTTCTGTATATCGCGTCATACGCAACCTCGGGATTGGTCGAATTTTCTTCGTTCATTATCTGCTGATGTCTGCGCTGAGGAAGCGCAATATATCCGTTCTCTTCAAGCATCATTGCACCCTTAAGCTGCGCCATAGGCATAACCGTCTCTTCCATATTCTCAACCGCCATAGTGGTATACTGATAATAAGTCGAGCCTTCTTCTATGCCTCGGTATATTCCCCTCAGTATTCTGAAGCCAAAGCCTATTACCGTTTTGGTCTCGGGCATAATTTTAAATATTTTATCACTTTTATCAAAGCGGCTTGACGGGGCAAATCCCACAACATCCGCACCGTTTGCCTTGGCAAGTTCAATAATTTTGTTTCTCATATTATAACTCCCCCACTATGTGCTTATAGCAAGCAATATCACACTTTCTGCCGCAAATGCAGGGCGAATATCCCCATTGCGTATTCGGCAAAAAGTTCATTTCTTTATATATCTCCCGTGCCGAATCAGCATCAAATCTTTTTTCTCCGTTGAGTATCGCGTCTCTCTCGGGATTATCTTTAAGAAAGTCGCTTGTCATAAACGGATTTGACTTGTGTGCGCCCTTGTAATATACGCTGCATTGCCACGTGTTAAGTCCGTCCTTCGATATTGCGTTGCCGACGCACGCCTTTGCACATTCGCCGCAGCGATCGCAGACGGATTCCGAAAGCGGCTCGTCACATTCAAGCGGAGCGTCCGTTATAATAAAGCAATAGCGCATAAACGGTCCGTATTTTTTATTTATTATTTTTCCGCTCATTCCCATCTCGCCTATACCGCAAGCCTTTGCCGCCTTGCCGAAGTCGATAATAACATCGGGCACGGGCTTGCCCGCCTCAACCGCTTCTGCGTGAATCAGCTCGTAGGTATCGACAACCTCGGGATTGGTTGTCTTGTCTCCTTTTATTCTCAGATTGGGAATCGCCTTTTGAAGACAGGCGTCATATCCATAGTTTTCAATCATTCCGCCTATTTTTAAAAGAAAAATCTCCGCCATCTCTTCATCTATGTATTTAACACCGATGCTTGTGTAAGTGTAATACTGGCTTCCCCTGTCGATTGCCTTGTAAATACCTTTAGGGACGGCAAACCCAAAGCCTATTATACACTTCGCATTCGGCAGAATCATTTTAGGGTCGCGCTGCGGGTTCGGTTCATCGTAAACTCTGCCGATTCCGCACACGCTTGCGCCGAGTTCTTTTGCCTTTTGTTTTATCAATTCGCTGTTTAGCAAAATATATCACCTCTTAGTATAACTGTTTTTAATTTGACTTATTTTAAATTCAATCAGATGCCTGCTTTTTAAGACAGATTCTTTTTGAGACTTTATCAGCATCGTTATAATAGATACCTCAACTATGACCTCGTTTATTATGGTGGGTATCGAAAGATAATGGATTCCGTACGCCATCATTCCGAAGGATGATAACAGCGAAAATATCCTGATCATCTTAACGTTTTTGCAGAAAAATCCGATGGTTGCAAGCGATGATGCAACAGGCGGAAATATACTGAAGATATCCTTCCACGTGAAAAATGCCGAAACAAAAAACAGAATTGAAAACACCCAAATCCAAACGGGGCTTTTAGACCATTTTTTACTCTCCTGCATAAATATGAACTCTCTGCCTATTGCTATGGCGGTTGTTGCCGCCGCGGTATAACTGAAAATACAAAGATGATGAATCACCCACAGCAAATCGGTAATCAGCTTGCAGGCAATCATTTTTTTGCGGGTTCGCTGAAGGTATATAACCGATGATACCGCTATTGCGGCGATTCCTATTATCTGTCCTGTAAGCATTGCTGTCAATCCTCAATTCTTAATTTTTTGTCTGTGTTTTCTGCTGAAGTATTGCTGTTTTCAACAACCATAACGGTCGCGTTTTCACTTACCGTTATATGATGCCAAACACCTTTTGGAATATTGTAAAGTGTGCACTTTTCCATATTCAAAGACTCGTCCTCTGTATGCAGCACGGCTGTTCCCTCAAGCAGAACAAATGCCTCATCGGTTTTATTATGTCTTTCCAAAACCTTAAAGCCCGAAAACCTTTCGGAATACCTCAGGAATCCTATTTTCCAGCCCTCAAACTGCATTACGGCTTTAAAATCTTCTCCCGTATAATTATATTTTTCAATCATAGTTAACCTATCCTTATCTGTCAAGCCGCCAGGCTTTTTTTGTTCTGAGAGGTTCTTTAAAGCGCCCGTCCATACAGCCGCCCTTTTTCTCAAGAACAGACACGCACGCCCTTATACATCCGCCGCACTTTGCCATATTATATCCTACCCAGCTTGGGAAGTATTTCTGCAAAGCGGTGTAAACCTTCATTATCTCGTGTTCGTTTGCCGTATCGGTCACACCCTCCATAAGGTCAAGCGCACCGTTTTCGTTTTTATCCCATACCTCCTTGGGAACAAACGGATTATAGTATCTGCCTGCGTGGGTGTAAAACGCATAGCATCGCCACATATCGATATCACCCCATTCAAGGATTTTTCCGTCAAGATTAACGGTCACCTTTGCGCCGCCTTTTATCGGCGGAATACAAGACCCGGGACATTCGCGGACGCACGCTCCGCAGCGGCGGCACAGCGGCTTGCCGCTGTACATCTCATCATACTCAAACTCAGCATCGGTAAAGATAAACGCAACCCTCTGAAGCGGTCCGAACTCAGGCGTAAGCAGCATTTTGCTCCAGCCGATTTCGCCCAAGCCGCACGCAACGGCGGCGATTCTGAACTGAAACTGTAAATCGGGTGCGACAGCCCCCTCACGGGTGGGACGCGTAAACTGCACGCTTCTGTGATGGGCGGTTGAGGTTTTTGCGTTTTCGTTAACCTCAATCTGCTCCTCGGGCGACAAAGTGTTTCCCGGGCTTCCGTCCATATCCGAAACAACGCCGCGTGCGCCCGTGTTTCTGTAGACAAACGCCTCATAGCCTTCGTCCTCAATCACCTTACCGACCTGATATAAGACGGCAGGCGCAAATATTTCGTTTATACCCCCGTAAGCCATCGAGGGATACTGATAAAACTGTGTTCCCTCTTCGATTCCTCTTTGAACTCCGCGCGGAATCCTGAAGACAAAGCCTATGCAGCTTTTGGCTTCGGGGAAAAGAAACTGCGGATTCATTTCATCGGGTGCACCGTCAAATCTTGACATAGGCGCGATTCCGCAGGCGTCCGCACCGGCGTCAAGAGCGGCTTTTTTAATCATTTCACTTGTAAGCATTTTTAACATACCTTTCTTTTTTGTTTTATGGACATCTTGCAGCCCCCTGAGCCCAAAGACAGGCGCCGCAGGTCGGAAAGATGTTGTACATACAATCTTTTTCGTTGCTTAATCTGTCATCACAGCCGTCACACAATGTACAGTCGGGAAATTCAAAATTCCCGACTCTTTCTCTGAAGGCATTGTATTCCGCGCTGTTCCATATATGCTTTAAATCATTGTCCGAGATATTTCCAAAGCTTTTGTAAATCACTTTTCGTCTTTCTTCAAACAGATATGTGTACGAGCTGTGCAAAAGCTGCATACACGGGGTTATGTCACCGTTGTGTTTTATAAAGCACATATCGCCTTTGATAAAAGGGCAAAAGTTTAATTTGCGTTTTACGCCGTTATTATAAAGCCTTTTCATCTTGCCGACAGGTATGCCGCTGTCATACAGGGTGTCTTTCTCTTTAACGGGTACCGACGGTATGGCATAACTCAAATTAATCTCATCGGCACCGATTTTATCTGCAAAGTCGTTTATTCTGCAAAGTTCGCCTTTATTTTCTTTCATAATAACAAAGGTGATTCCAAGGCTGCACTTTTCCCTATGCTTTGAAAAATATCTCAAATTGTTATATATTAAATCATACCGCGAGCCTATCTGTATTTTCTCATAACTCTCCCTCGAGAACCCGTCAACCGATACCCACAAACCATTTAATCCGCTTGCTGTAAGCCTGTCCGCTGTCTTTGGCGCTAAAAGCGAAGCATTGGTCAAAAGCTCGGTACGGATGCCGATACGCGATACATCCGCAAGCATTTCAAAAATCCGCGGATGCATTAGGGGCTCGCCCATTCCGGCGAACATTACCGTATTTATCCGCCGTAACTCATTTAAAGAATTTTTTACAGACAGCCAAACGCTGTCGCTCATCATCGCGGATTCTTCATCTATCCAGCTGTTGCGAAAGCACATTTTGCATTTAAGATTACACGCCGATGACGGCTCTATGTATAGTTTTTGGGGATAACTCATATCTAAAAAATCTCTTCTAAGTTTAAAAGCGCATTATTATATATGTCGGAACATCTCTTGCACGAAAAACAGTTCTTATCGCAAAACAAGAAGTCGTTTTTAAGCTTAGAATTTTCTATAACATAGGGATATATAGCGCCCGAATGGTTCGGCTCAAGCAGCTCGGTGATATTTCCGCTGTATCTTTGTCTTAAATAACTTTTAAGAATCATCACAGGATTGTTCGAGACGCGTGTAGCAAGCTTCACTGATGTAAAATACTTTTCGTAGTATTTTATATCTTCTGGTCTTATAAAGTTGGTATCACGTATCAGAGAAATACGTTTTTCGGGTGATTTTAAATATTCATTGCACACCCCTTCAAAGACGTAACAGTTATCCCTTTTGGCTATCTCGGTCTCGTGGGCTACAAGATTATCGTGAAAAACGTGAGCGCTGCAATAATTAAGACAACCGCTGTTTGCAAGAATATGCAGCGTCTTGCCGTCTGAATCGCATCGGGCTTTAAGCTCTTCTATTTTTTTAAAATTACGGTTATATTCGCGCTTCATATAATATCCGTCAAAGTATTCCGAAAGATAGTCCATTCCCTGAATTGTTCCTATCTCCATATTAACCGAGGCTCTGACTTTGATATCGCCAAAATTGTTTTTAATAAACTTAGCTATAAGAGGCGATGTAGTGGTAACCGATGAAAGATTCATCGTGCTTTTTATATATTGAACGCTTTCGCCGATTTTCTCGTAAAATGCTCTTGACAGGCTGTCGGCACCGTAACAGTTTCCGTTAAACAAAAGATTAAAACGGATTCCGGCCGCATTTAAAAGCTTAAGATCTTCCTCTTGCTTGTAAAGCGCCTCCCATGGAGAATAGCCGGCCTGCTCGGTCTGTGAATTTCTTCCGTTAGCAAAGTCAGCCCACGAGAAATATACCTCATCAATTTCTTCTTTATTGTCAATTATTACGGGCAACAGCTCGTTACTGTGAAGCATATTGTATCCTACAGAATATTTCATAGAACAAACATCCCTTTTAACTCATTTTTCTACTTGATTTTATCATATAAACGTCTTATAATAAATGCGCCAAACAAACACAAAAATATAAAAAAAGAACATTGGCAAAGGTATGTGTGTCAGACTTTAAAACATAAAGAAAGCCGTGCGATAATCGCACGGCTTTCTTAAAGCAGTATTATATAAAATATATTAAATTTTATACACTAAATTATGTATGCAGGTAAGCCGCATCGGCATATCTACATTTCCCCGCTGTCATAATGCGAACCCGCATCGGTCACAGATTCATCCGGGATAAGCGAATCATCAAAGTGAATCATTACATCCTGACTTTCCAGAGTATTTTGAAGCTTTTTAATATCAATATCATATATCGGGTCACCGTCAGAGATTGCCTGTACCGCCGCACACCCCGCAGCCTGACCTGTAATTATAGCCGGAGGAATAACTCTAAGCACATCCCAGCCGTAGCCCTCTGCCGACGCTGTGCGCCCCGCCGTAATTATATTGTCATATCCCGTCTTTACAAGAACCCCGTAAGGCACCTCATAAAGATAATCTCTGCGGTCAAAGTCGCATATTGCGGCAATCGAATCATCAAAATGCTTGTATGCGTTATCCGCACTGAAAACAGCGTCACCGTTCAAATGACAGGTTGTACGAAGCTGAGGCATTGTCGGCAGACAAAATACATCGCGCTTTACTCTGTCATCACCTTTTATGTTGTTCAGCATATCTATGTGATTGCTTAAAATATAATTTGTAACGGATTCGGCATCCGCCCCTTTCCAGAGAGGCATCTCCTTCGGGTGATTATTTCCATAAAGGTCGGCAGTTCCGCCGCTTACAGCCTTATACATTTTTGCAATATTGCCGCTGTCGGCAGCGCTTCGGCAGCTTTCCAAATCTGCGCCATAGGCATACATAGTATGGTAATTTTGCCCGATTGTCGTAGGCATTCCCAAAAGGCGCATAACATCACCGTCACCCGTAGTATCGATAAATATATCCGCAGAATAGAAGCTGCTTCCGCTTTTGTTTTCAACAACAACGCCGTAGCAATGCTTATCCTTCATAACCGTATGAGACACCAACGAATCATACATTACCTTTACGCCCTCATTCTTTACATATTCACTCAGCGCCAACACAAATACAGGCGCTGAAAATCGGGTAAGATATCGCGGACCGCCTGAAATCGGCTCTCCGTTTTTCCAGCATTCGGGAACGGTATCAAATCCGTATTTTATTGACAGTCTGAAAAGCTCTTCCGCCATTCCTTTAATAATCTGTGTTCCTCTGCCATTGCACATAGGGACGAAAAGATTAACAAGCCCGATTGTCGCAAGTCCGCCGAGAGACACGCTTTTTTCAATAAGCATAACGCTTTTTCCGAGGCGCGCCGCGCTGACTGCCGCGGCCACACCCGCTACGCCGCCCCCGGCAACAATAATATCATAATGACCGTTAACAGGAACAGAACGGTTTAAAGTTATCGATTCCATTTTGTTCTGCGTCTCCTTTAATATATACAGCTTTAATACCATTTTTACATTATACCATATTTTAAATATTAATGCAATATTTTTATATTAAAAATTTCAGCTAATACAAATTGGATTTTCGGTGACCGACGCAAATGAACTTATCACTTTACTTTTTTACATTCTTCTATTATCTTGCTGAGCGAGCCCGTCGCAAGGCAAATCGATGTATCCGCCGCTCCGTAATACAGTCTCAGTCTGTCTTTCTCTATATCGGCTATCGCGCCGCAGCTGAATACAACCCCGGGGCATTGACCTCTGTATTCATAATCTGCGTCGGGCGTAAGTATAAATTTATTGCACTTTCCTATTACCTTACTCGGGTCATTCAAATCAAGTAAAACAGCTCCAAGACTGTATCTTTGACCCTCGGGACCCGTTGATACGCCGTGAATGACTTCAAGCCAGCCGTCTTTTGTCTTAATCGGCGGGGTCGGCCCGATTTTTATCGGATTCCAATGCGCCCACGACTTAAGCACAAGCCTGTGTCTGCCCCAATGAATCAAATCGGGGGATTCCGAAATCCATATATTTGCGTGGTATGCCTCATTGCTCGGCGCGGAAGCATTTGTATACGGTCTGTCAAGGCGATAATACATTCCGTTGATTTTCTCCGGGAAGAGACAAGGAACTCGATTCTCGGGCATTGCTATAATCTCTATATCCTCATACGTTTTAAAGTCCTTGGTCTTGCCGAGAATCGCCATCGTTCCCACGCCCGAGCTTCCCGGTCTGATTATGTAATATACATCTTCTTCGGGGAAGTAAGTGATTCTGGGGTCTATAACCCACCAGTCAAGCCCTTTGATAAACGGAACCTCTGACATTTTTATAAGAGGTTTTTCATCAAATTTAAAATTAATTCCGTCCTTTGAACGCGCAACCTGAATATACGGTCTTTCATCGCCCTGCGGTCTGACTGAGCACAACAATATTGTCTCATCTTTATACATTGTCTGCGCACAGTTAAATATTGCCTCTGCTCCGGGATAGTCGGCAGGTCTGATAATCGGATTTCCCTCATATCTTTCTAAAAATTCTTCTTTAAAAATTAGGTCTTTCTTATCCATTATATATCTCCTTTTTATGGTCTGTATACCGATATTGCGTTAAGACTTCCGCTGTGAAGCTCAACAAACACATAATCACCCTCTTGGATATCCGAAAATCTGAGAAGCGAGCATTCGTCCTTGCCTATCGTATAGCAGTTAACATATGTTGTCTCTCCGCACACAATCGTACGGTTCCACGCCTTGGGGAAGCCCTCTGCTCCGTGGGAATTGAGGACCATTCCTTCGCTGTGCTTTTTAATCACCTTTCCGAAGGCAACCAAATCCTGGGCATAAAACTGTTTTTCGCCTACGCCCCAGCCCTTGCCCGAATTATTAAGTACCTTTGCCTTTTCAAAGGTCTGCTCGGCAAGCGGTTTATTATAATCAAGAGCAAGACTTACGCCGAAAAGGGTTACTCTGCCCGTATAGTCGCCGTTAAACTCAATCATATCACCTTTTCTGATGTCCTCCCAGTTCTTGACCGAGCCTGCTCTGCCGCCGTTTTTCCAGCTGCCCCAATTATCAAAAAGCTTGCAGGAATCGGGGCTTTTATACGCTGTCTGCTCCCACCAGCTTGCCCTGTAAGTTATGTACTGAAGCGCCTCTTCGTTAACCTTGTCATAGTAATCGCCCGTCTGAAGAACAAAGCAAGAGGTAAGCCACTCAGAACTCAGCCAGTTACTGCTTCCCGCACTTCCGTGAACCATAACTATCGCCTCGGGCGTATAGCAGTCATCAACATCGTAAATTTTTACTTTGAATTCCTCATTATTGCTTATACTTTCCGTAGAGCTTACTCTGTAATATCTTTCGTTATCATCATCCGGAATATGGAACATCGCTGTCCGCGCCTGATTTAATCTGTACATCGCACCGAAGGATTTTGTTGTTCCGCCGAGGTATACAAGATTACCCTGAGTTTCATAATCATAGTTTATTTCAAAATCGTCACCGTCGTTATAGCTTCCCCACTCGGTATTCGATTTTGCGGTATCGATTTTTTTAACCTCTCCGTTTGAATTTAACATATATCTGACAAGCTGCTTTTTCAGATTTTTATTTTTATAAAGCTCAACCGCTCCGCCGTTTATTATATCCGCCTCTTCCATCATTGTTCCGTTATACTCAACTTTATCGGCAAATTCATATGTCATCATCTGCCCGTCTTCCGTAAAAAGCTGTATTTTTACATTTGGCGTAATTTTATAATCGGCGCCAAGCCTTCTTGCATATCCGTATTTCAGCCTGTTGTCAACCGCAACCGAATTTATAATCTTTCCTCTCGGGTCAAGATATATTAAAATCCTGTCACCTATACTGTGAGGCAGCTTTCCGTTTGATTCTTTATAATAAGTCGCTGCCATATCAAAGCTTTGGTTCTCTATTTTATACGGGAGTTTTGTATCTCCCCTGAATTCAGAGTACTTACCTTCAACCGTTTGCTCGTCTAAAATATACAGCTCTGTTACCACATTGCTGTCGGGCGCGGTAAGCAGCGATATACCCTTGCGCATATTTATATCTTCAAATTCCGCTTCCTCGCCTTTTGAATTAAATATTCCCTTATATTTATTATTGCTTACAATATCCGAAACATTGTACTTTGTACCAAGCTTATCAACGACCGAATAATCCTCTGCATATCTTGCATTTGGCATAAAGCTTGTATACTCATAAACAAAAAGCACATCATAAAGCCCGTCATTATTATGGTCGATAAACTGTATATAACCGTTTTTTATGTTATATATATCTTCCGTATAGCCCGGATATGCTATATAATTATAGATAACATCCGCGTACTTGTAAAGTCTGACAGACTTAAGGCTTCCGTTATCGTCATAATACTGAAACAGCGTTCTGTCCCCCGACAGTTTTGTATCAACGCTGTCATTAAATGACTTCATATCATTATAGCGCTCGTCCACAGCCGCAGAGCATATCTCTCCGTCTTTGTTTATATACGCCTCAATTTTATAACCCAAAAAGTCATCTGCATTTTTTATGCCGCCGCATCTGTATTCGGTATTATCTATACGCAGAGAACCGTCGCCCGCCGACGCACTTCCGTTAATCGAAGTATACGAATTTGCACTTACAACGCCCGAAATCCGTGTGAGCTTTAAATCCGTATCAAGAAGCGTCAAATCCGAAAACTTATAAGACTGACCGCTTCCCTGCAAAACCATTTCAAAGGTTTTTACGTCAAGCAAATTATAAAACATATTATAGAACTGTTCCGCCGTCAGCTTTTTCTTTGCCTCGGTATAGTTTATCCCGTCAAGCAAGCCCTGTCTTGACGCCTCTTTGTAATAATCCGTCGTGCCGGCGCTTCCGTTATACTCGAAATAAGCTCCGTAACCGGCAGAATCCATAAATGTAATTATTGCCTCATCAACGGTCAGGATTTTATCCTCTTCTCCCGGCTTATAATGCTTATTATACATCTCGTCATTCTTGAATAACAGATTTAAAGCATTTTTCAGTTCAAGCCGCGTAACTGTTGTTCCCGGAACGTATTTTGAAATCAGCCCCATATCCATAGAAAATTTTATTTTTCTGCTGATTTCGTTTGTGCCGGGCGTATAGTAGATTTCTCCGTTTGCCTCTTCAACCCCGTGGTCATACAGATATTCTTCCATTATATAGTCCCACGGTCCCGCAAATACTGAATACGATTGAAGTAAAAGCATAATTGCCAAGCCAAAAGCCGTAAGTTTTTTTATCATTCTGCTCAACCCTCCTATATCTGATAGTGAATTTATTAATCCAATTTATTGAGCAAAGAGCATATAATCTTTGCTGCTTCCGCTCTTGTTATGCTTCCCTGCGGAACAATCTCTCCGCTTTCATAGCCGTTTATAACACCTGCCGAAACAAATATTTTTACAGCGTCCAAAGCATAATCCGATATGTCATCCGCATCCGCAAAGGTTAATTCAGCCGGCTGAATCGCCCTTATATCCCTTGCCATCTGCGCCATTCTGTACATCATAACAACCGCATCTTCTCTTGTAAGCGTTTGCCCCGTTCCGAAGTTTTTCTCGTCATATCCGTTTATAACCCCAAGCATATACGCTTTTGCCACAAAAGGATAGAACCATTCGGATTTGTCTACGTCATCAAAATCACATTCTGCATCGTCTGTATCGATTGTAAACGCAGAAAGCACAACCTTTGCCCATTCCTCTCTTGTTATGGGGTCGTTCGGGCGGAAGTCTCCCTCCGTATCGCCGTTCATTATACCGTTTTCGTAAACAAAGCGGATATCTTCAACAGCCCAATAATCATCGGAGACATCAGAAAATATATTTTTTATCGAATTAATATCTTCTATCAGTCCCGCTCCGGGTCCTGTGTATGTGTTTGATATGACCGAGCCTCCCCCGACGCCGGAGCCACCGCTTACAGGTGTGCTCGGCGCCTTTAGGCCGATAAGTCTTTTAACCTCATCGTTAAACTGCTTTCTGACCTGCTCAACCGAGGTATAGTTGTTATTTTCAAATACCTTTGCAAGCTCAGCCGCATCCACCTTGGTAAAATCTCCGTCAAAGTCAAGCAGAAAAATGTCGTTATAATTTTTCAGCGCGTCAATACTGCTTGTTCTTTCCGTATTGCTCATACACGCAAGAGCGCACGCTGTTCTGAAGCCGTCTTTTATATCGCTTACTGTTTGGGGCATATCCTGCGATAAAAGCAGCTTAAACTTCTCTGCTGTCTGCTCGGGATACTTGATAAAATCATTGTTTGTGATGTCACACTCAAGCTCATTATAATAAGTCACATCGGCAATAATCTTATTTATCGGGCAATTTTTGATATTAACTGTATCGCACGCCGCGGTAAATGCGTCTTCCACCGAAAAGATTGACGCAAATCCGCTTTTTTTCATACTTTTCATAATGGATAAAACCGTGCTTTTATTGTTTTTCCACGCGTCCGCTTCTGTATTTATATACCACGCGTCCGCCGCGCCGCCAATCAGCGCTTCTTCAAAATTGTCCGCGGTGTTAAGCGCCGTCAGCTTTGCCGCCGAAACCGCCGAATCACTGTTATACATAAAGTATCTGCATCTACCGCTTATCTCATCATCGGTGCTCTCTCCCGATACCGCCGCATAAACGCCGCTTTGCGAAGAGGACGGCATCAAAAATTCATATTCGGCGGAAGCGTTTGACAAACTCCTCTCCCCCATAAAAATTGCCGCACTTAAGTCTCCGTTTTTGGCATCGTCAAGCTTATCCTTCGGAACTATATAAACCGTGCTTTCGCCGTTAAACTGTTTGGGATAGCCTATGCTTAATGTAACAGCTGTTTCCGCCTCAGACAGTTTAATAACGTTTACATCGTTTGCATCTGCCGCAAAAACACCTGTACTTACCATAGCGGCAACAGCTGTAAACGCACAGATTCTTTTAAATATATTCATTAATTTTAAACCCCCTTTAAGCCTAAATTTATTCCGTATATACCTGTACATCATCAATCGCAAGTTTGCCGTCCGTTCCCGATATTCTGATATACTTGCCGCTGAATTCACTCATATCAACGGTCTCGTCCATCTCTGAATTTTTGCCGCTTATCACGTCTTTCCATTCATTGCCGTCCTCGGAAACCTGAATTTTATAGTTATATCTTTTTATGCTTCCGCTGTGCCAATGAACAACAAGCGATTTAAGAGGTACGCTTTTACCGAGGGTTACCGTAAGATAGTCATCATTGCTCTCCGCACTCCAAAAAGAATCGTCTCTGCCGTCAAAAACGTGCGGCACAAGTACTCCTTCGGCGTCGCGGCACTCTTCGATAATCGTGCTTGGCTCCCACTTATAATTAACCTGCGGCATTTCGATATCCGTCATCTTTCCGAAGTCCTGCCAGTTATAATATGCAGGCTTTGGCTTCGGCACATAAACATTGGGCGAGGTCATCTCGATGCTGTCGCCGTCAACCACAACATTTATAACGTCCTTTGTCTCGTCCTGTCCGAGGGTAAATGCAAGAGTCTGAGATTTTTCACCTACGGTAACCGTTACGTCGTACCTTCCGCGGTGACCGCGGATAACCGTGCTTCCGTTTTCATCGGTTGTCGCGGTCTCGTCTGTCTTCCACTCGTGATTTACAAGTTTATCCCACTCATAGTATGCGGGGTGTCTGTTCTCGTCCTTGTCCCAGAAGACTGAAAGGTCGGGAGTTTTGCCGTCATAGTTGTAAACCCAGACGATAAATGTCGAAAGCGCGGGGTGACTGTAGCACGCGATAAGCGTGTCTCTTAAATACGGAGCTTTCAGCTCATACTCGGGTATGGCTGAATCGAACTCTGTTATAGCAACCTCGTCCGCTGCCTGTGCCGCCATATCTATATTGACGTACCACCACTGTGGATGCGAAGCAGAGCCGATGTGTCCCTGGATTCCGCAAATATCAATCGGCGCGCCGAGGTCCTTTAAATACTTCGTATACGCCACGTGGTCGGGCAGAGCCGTTCCCTCAGGCGATGTATTTCCCGCGATTGTTTCAAGATGTACAAGCTTTGCGTTCGGGCGGATTGCTTTAACCATCTGATACATTCTTACGCCCTCGTCCCATCCGACCGACTTAATTCCGTCCTCGTAACGGGTTGCTACCTCGTTCATTACGTCTATCTGCGTGGGATAATCACCTATAAATGTCGAAATAATATTAAACTGTTTTTCAAGTCTTGCGCGAACTTCATCAACAGATACGCTGTCAACATTCCAGTTTGCATTTCCTATCATCGGCAAAAGATAAGCACCTCTGTTTTCTATGCCCGTGCCTGTCTCCCAATACACACAATGCGCTCTTACATCTATATCGTTATCCATACACCAGTTTACAAAGTCGGCGTAACGCTTTGCCGTCCAGTTGTTTTGCTGAAATTCGCCCGCTTTTACCGTTCCGACCAGAGTATTGATACCAAGCTCTTTAAAACGGTTAAGCCACTTTTCTCCGTTAAAGCCCGTGGCATTTTTATAAAGATGTCCGCTTTCAAAGGTGCTGTTCCATACCATAGAACCCCAATTAAATTCGCTTCTTGTCATTTTTGCATTGACTTTCGCGCCCTCAATCGGATTTCCATCTTTGTCGGTCACATTTATCGTCATATTGTTCTTACGATACTTTTCGATTCGCTTAAGCGCCTCTTTGCGCCAGAGGGCGTCCTCTTCCATTCCCTTATACGTCGCGGGAATTTTAGGAACCTCCAGCCCCTCGGGCAAATCTGCGTACAAGTCAAGCTTTACATCGGCTATCTGTATCTCCTGAAGCGAAAAGTGCTGTCTGAAGTTTAAAGACCAGTCGTCCATATCGGCGGCGGATTCGGCAAGAAGCCTGAACTGCTGCCAATCGTTTGAAAGAAGGACCGTTTCGCTTATCGATTTTGTCCAGGTTTTGTTCTGCTCAAGAGTAACGTTTAACTGAATCTTTCCGCCGTCACTCTTTGCAAAGATTCCCTTTGCCCAGAAGGTTATAACAAAAACATCGCCCTTCTTGACGGGGGTTTTCTGCCAGTTGACAAGCTGCGAAGCATAAAACGTCGCGGGCAGACTTGTCGCCTCCCAGTCAAGCGCTTTGTCAAAGCTCTGCCCCGTAACATCTACATATTCTTCGCGGAAGCACTCGGGCATCTGTCTTGTCGCTGTTTCAAAATACTCGGTACCGCCCTTGATTATCTCGGTCTTATACGGACCCGAGACCTTGTTAAACTTCTCGATTTCTGCCTGAAGGTTGTATTCCTGCTTTTCTTTAAGCCAAAGCTTGATGTTTGACAAATCGCTTCGGTCTATCTGAATATTATAAATATAACATATCATATCGAGAGGAACCATAATTTCTCTGCCTTCAAGATAAAACTTTTCGTCAAGGTCAACTGTTATATTGTTCATCTCAAGGGTATCTCCGCCGATAATGACGGTAAACATATCCTCCTCAAACGTTCCGTGAAGAACCTTAGTCAAAGCATTATAGTCATATGTCATACCAAGCGCGTCAAAAAGCGGCTTCATCTGACACATAATTTTATCGTTTTTTATTACCGTCGGTTTTTCAAAGCTTATTTCGGTCTCACCGAAAAAGATGTGAATATCCGATTGTTCTTCGGCGGAAACGGTCAGCGGAAGCAACGATACCGCCATTATTACAGAAAGTAAAAAGCTAAGCAATTTTTTCATAATCACACCTCTTCATCAGTTGGCAAACTCAGCCGCCTTACTCAAAACTTTAAGTCCTGTGCCGCTGTTCCATACAAAAACCTCGATTATATCATCGGTTTCCGCCGCTATACCCGAAAGGTCAGCGGTTTTTGTCCCCATGATATTTTTAAGATTCTGCGAAGCCGCGCTTTTAAGTCTCTTTACGGTCTTTCCGCCCACGGTTGCTTTGTCCCATACAACAACGGTTACAACCGCGTTCATCTCGGTTACCGAAGCCGCCTTGGAAAGCGTTACCGAAACGCTGTTATTGGCTTTAACCTCTCCGCTTTCCGAGCCGTTAAGCTTTATCGAAAGGACATCGCTTCCGCCCGAAACCTTAAAGCTGTAATCTTCTGTGTATTCAAGACCCGCCGCATTTTTAATATTTTTAAGCTTAAGCGTATATTCGCCGTCAGCCTTTACATCGCTGAGCGAAATTTTAAGGCTTCTGCCGCTTGCGGATATTCCGCTGATTTTTGCGCCGTTGTCTATCGACAAGTCCTGAACGGACGGAGCTTCAGCGATTTCAAGATTAAACGTCAGCTCTATCTCAGGCTTGCTCAGCGGAAGCATATTTCTGCTGTCAAATCCGCTTATTTTTTCAAGCTTCATTGGCATTGCCGCAATCGAAAGATACTTCATTTCCGAAACATTTGACGCATTATAGTCCATCAGCTCTGACTTCGGTTCCGCTCCGGTTGTCTTTGTCTCGGCGCTTGCCGCCATCTTTGCTTCGGCGTTTTGATATATATCAAGAACCGTTCCGTCATTAAAGAGCTTTCCTATATCCGTGCCCATCGTGACGGTTGCGTACTCGCCTATATTTATGTTGTTTCCGCCCGCATAGATAACGTGTGCAATCTGCCCCTGCGACAGCTCACGCGTGTAGAGGTTTGCGTTTATTTTGCCCTCTATTGTAACATCTCCGTTATCCGACCATATGGCAGCCGAGTTTTCGCCCGTGCCGAGGTAATCCTTGCAGGCAAACGCTTTCAGACTTCCCTCACCGCGGATGGTGATATCGCCCTTTGCGCGGATATTCTTGTTTCTGCCGTTATTCTGACCGTTTAAGCTAAGCGTTACGTCCTCGGGAATATTGATAATCAGGTCGCTTTCCGAATTTATACACGGGCTTGCGCCGTCTACTCTCATATTGTTTGCCACGACGGTAAGCTCTGTATCTTTTAAAATATTAAGCGTTTTTTCACTTGCGATATACTCGGCATATGCGTCATTTGCACTTGAAGACGCGATATAGCCGTCACCGCTTTTGGCAAGATATCTCATTTCTCCACTGAGGGTAACGGGTGTGTTTGCATTGTTTAAAACTGTTATCTCATAGCCCGACATACGCTCAAATCTGACATATCTGTCATCTGATTGCTCTTGAGAATGAAAATCCGTATTGCCGTCGTTTCCTTTAAGTCTGTCCTGATCCTTCGCGCTTGTCTCGGGCGCATATTCAAATTCCTTTGCCCATTTTTGTTCATAATAGTCCGGCACGGATAATCTTCCGCTCCCTATATCATAAAGCTTTTTGTTATCGGGCTTGCTTGACGAATTATTTCTTCCGCGCAATAAAAGCGAGCCGCCGTTTAAGTTAACATTCTCTGCTTTTATAAACGTTGTGTAGTTGTGTTCAAGATAGAAATATCCTAAATTATATGTCGTCTCATACGCGTCAAGAGTTCCGCCGTTCAGCGTAACCGTTCCGCCCGAATATATTCCGTACGACTGTAATCCTCCGTCCTTCTTTCCCGAGGGATTTGCCGTCACCCTCAGCATACCCTTTTGAGCGCCGTTAATTGTCAAATCGCCCTCTACGTGTATGCCCTCCTGGGCGGCATCCTTAGGAGACTGACGGTCAAGATACAACAGATTTACATAACCTTCAAGGTCAATGGTCAGACTGCCGTCAGCGTAGATACCGTAATATTTTTCGTTTGATATATCACCGTCGCCATTCGTATCGATTTGCTTAAGAGGCATACCCACATCCCACGGGTTGGTTGTGATGTCTCTTCCCGATTTAAACGTAAGCCTTCCCGCCTGCGCGTCGAACTGTGCAAGGACAGACCACGTTCCGCCCGAACCGTTATCTGATGCGGAAGCCTTTACGGTGGTGCTTTGTGCGCCCTCTGCCTTTCCTATAAGAAGATAAGGCGTGCTTGAATCAAGCTTTTCTCCGCTGTAATACATCTCGCTTGCTGCGGCTGCGGCACTGACCCTGACGGGGATTGCCGATACTGCCGCGGCAGCCATACACATACTTAAAATAGCAGATATTATTTTTTTCATAATGCCCTCTCTTTCCGATTTATAACAAAAGAGTTTGTCAAGGCTAAGCGGCGACCGCCGCTTAGCCTTGATTAATGTTAATCCGTTACTGTTGAGTCTGTTGTTTCTGCCGCGTAATACGTTCTTACTTTTTTAAGAGGTTTAAGACCGTCTGACGTGCTCCATACATAAACTTTAACGCTGCTTCCGCCGCCGATTATCATTTCTTTTTTATCGCCGTTCGCCTTTCCGCTGAATGATGCAACAGATGTAAGAACTCCGTTTGCGTCACTTGCTGCCGCTATTACAAATACATCGGGGTCTGCTGCTGATTCGTCAGCTTTTGCAAGAGTAATCTTAACAGTATTTGCAGTCGGGTCAACAACATTATCATTATTTAATCCTATCGAGGTAACCGCAACCGTTTTGTCCGCGGTTGAAACCTCCATATAGGTCGAGGTCTTCATATTATCATAGGTATAGTCATAAAGCTTATCGCTTGCTTTAAGGTTTCCCTTCCAATCATATGCATTTGTATTATCAATCTCTATGTTACCCGTAAATGAATCCGCCGCATTCGGAATAGAAACTTTTGCCTCGGCAACCCCTCCGATAAGGTAGCCCGCCGCCTCATTGTCTGTCGGAGCAAGTCTCTTTCTGAGTTTAAGGCTTGCGTTCGTGCCGACTGTAAGTTTATTCGCGTATATTACGTTTGACTGCGGATACTTTGCACTTGTTGCACCATCACGCTCTCTTGCTATAAACAGCGTAGCATCAACATCGCCGAATTTCAGTTCTCCTCCGCTGTAAATAACGGCGGAAGCAAATCTGTCGCTTGCATTATCTTTGTCTTCCACAGCATCGCCTTCTATACGCCCTACTAAGCTTCCTCCGCCCGTGATTGTTAAATCACCGCTGACATATACACAGGTTGCCCTTGTATAGGGCCATTCATACTCTGCTGCCGAGTATAACGCAACCTTTTTATTATTTATATTTACTGTTAAGTCGGAATCGGATTCTATAATGTTGGCAATACCTTTTGCTTTGTAGCTAAGCGAAGTATCTTTTAAAAACTTAAGTTCTTTTGTAATCGTTCCTTCAGAATCTCTTGTTATATCATACTCGGCTGAAGCATCCTCCGAAACATCGCTTACGGTTACTGTATTATTATCTCCGATATGCAGATACTTCTTATCTCCGCCAAGCTCCTGACCCATAACTTTGATTCTAAAGCCTTTATCTATAGGCGCATATTTTACATACACATCTCCGTCGGTCTTTGATGTGTTGAATGTTGTGTTTCCGTCATTTCCTTTAATTCTGTCTTGGTCTGTGCCGCCGTCTGTTCTGTCAGGCGCATACTCAAATTGAGATGCCCATTGCTGATTATAAGAATCAGGAACATTTATTGCATCCGTATTTTCTGCTCCTATATCGTGAAGCTTTTTATTGGTTGCAAGACTTGCAGAATTGTTTCTTGCACGAATATAGAGCGAACCGCCGTTCAGCTTAACGTCATTTGCCTTTATAAGCGTTGTATAATTTTGATGAAGATAAAACGGATTACTGTCTAAGTGCCACGTTGTTTCATAAACATCAATTATACCGCCGTTTAAAATAACATTGCCGCTTGCATATACGCCATAGGACTGAAGGCTTCCGTTCTGTTTTCCCGCAGGGTTCGCCGTCACTCTAAGCATACCTTTTTGCGTACCGTTAACTGTTAAATTCCCCTCAACGTGTATACCCTCCTGTCCAAAGTCCTTCGGCTGCTGACGTTCTAAGTACAACAAATTCACATAACTTCCGAGGTCAACTGTGAGGTTTCCGTTTGCATATATTCCGTAATATTTTTCGTTTGATGTGTCACCATCGCCATTCGTATCTATTTGCTTAAGAGACATACCCACATCCCACGGGTTGGCTGTGATATCTCTTCCCGATTTAAATGTAAGTGTTCCTGTCTGCGCGTCAAACTGCGCAAGAACGGACCACGTTCCGTCAGAATCGTTATCTGCCGCAGAAGCCTTAACCGTGATGGGGGTGGTGCTTGTGGCATCTGCCGCCTTTCCCATAAGAAGATAAGGCGTGGCAGAATCAAGCTTTTGACCGCTGTAATATACATATGTTGCCTTGTTTGAAGCCTTTGCTTCGTCTGCCGAGACCGTAATACCTATTGCAAATACAGAGATTGTCATACAAATACTTAAAAGTGCGGATATTAATTTTTTCATTATATTTACTCCTTCTTTATTTAATTTGCGGCGGCCGCCGCCTGCGCAGCCGCCGATTAATTTAATCTCTCTTTTTCATTTAACTCATTTTATCTAAACTTTTTAACTAACTCTTTTAAATCAACCCTTTACCGCGCCGATTGTCATACCTTGTATAAAATACTTCTGGAAGAAGGGATATGCAACAAGCACAGGCCCTGCCGCCACAAGACAAAGCGCCATTCGCGCGCCCTCCTGCGGCATTTCTTCCATATCGAGCGATGCTCCCGTTTGCCTTGCCGCCTCTTGAACCTCTTGTATATTCGTCAGCATATTCTGCATCAAAAACGCAAGCGTATACTTCTTTCGGTCAGTTATGTAAAGCATAGGCGCCGCCCAATCGTTCCATTTGCCCAGAGCTATAAACAATGCAATTGTCATAATTCCCGGAATGGCTATCGGAATGACAAGCCTAAAGAATACCAAAAGCTCGCCCGCTCCGTCAAGCTTGCCCGATTCTATAATAGACGTGGGGACGGATGTTTCAAAAAACGATTTTAAAACCATAACGTTCCACGCGCTTATCGCCCCGGGTATAATCAGCACGGCAAGAGTATTGGACATATGCAGCACATTTGCCTTTATTAAATAGGTCGCCGCGATTCCTCCGCCGAAAAGCATTGTAAAATACGAGAAAAACGAAAACGCGTTTCTGTACTTAAAGTCGGGTCTTGATATGACATACGAGTACATCGCCGTAATAAGTACACCGAGGATTGTTCCCGTAACGGTTACAAATATTGTTACTCCGTACGCTCTCATAATAACTCCGGTCGAGCCAAACACATATTTATAAGCGTCAAGGCTGAGCTTGCTTGGGATAAGTCTGTAGCCGTATTCGTAAAGCGCGCTTTCATCGGTAAACGATATACTAAGCGTCAGCAATATCGGAAAGACACACGCCGCACAAAGTAAAACGAAAAATATGTTTATCACTATGTCTACCGCTTTGTTATTTTTATTCATACTATGTATCCCTCCTTAAAACAGTCCTGTTTCGCTGTCTATCAATTTTGCCACTTTATTTGCGCTGACAACCAGAACAAATCCCACTATTGACTGAACAAACGAAGCAGCTGACGCCATTCCCATAGAAAGCGAGCCGGAATCGGTTACCAGATTGTATACGTATGTGGAAATTACATTGGTTGTTCCGTAAAGCGCAGGCTGATTCATAGGCAGCTGATAGAAGAGACCCATATCCATATTAAGTATCGAGCCGACCTTCATAATAAGCATAATAACAAGCATCGGCTTTATGGACGGTATCGTCACATAGATTATTCTCTGCCACAGGTTTGCTCCGTCTATTTCGGCTGCTTCATACTGCTCCATATCTATGCCGGCTATCGCCGCGGTGTAAATAACGCTTTCATAACCCCAGCCCTGCCAGAAGTGAGCTATTATAAGTATTGCGGGCCAAACGCTTGGCGTTTGATACCAATTTATCTCATTTAAGCCAATCATCGGCATAATTGTACGGTTCATAATACCGTTCTCTAAGCTCAAAAAGCCAAAGAGAAGATATGCTATAATAACCCAAGACAAAAAGTGAGGCATAATCATTATTGTCTGATAAACCTTTTTTGCCATCTTGCTTCGTATAAGGTCAAGCGCAACCGCCAGCGCAACTGCCAGAATCATTCCCACAAAGAGGAATACCGCATTGTATGCAAGCGTATTTATAACTGCCTGAAGCAGGTCAGATGACTTTAACATAAACTTAAAGTTATCAAGTCCCGACCACGGCGATAAGAAGATACTTTGACGGTAGTTTATCTTTTTAAATGCCAGAACCAGTCCGAACATAGGAAGATAGTTAAAAAGCAAGTAGAGTATTACTCCCGGCGCAAGCATAAAGAACAGCGTTTTGTTCCTTTTAAACTCTTTTACGATGCCGTCGCTGCCACGCGATTTTTTTGTTTTGTCCAAAGTAATGTCACCCTTCCCGTATTTTTGTATTACTTTTTATTTTTTATTTTTAAGAAACTCGGTGTACTGCTCTTGCATTGCATCAATAAGCTTCTGAAGCCCTGCCGAATCAAGCTCTTTATTTAAGTTGTCAAGCGTTGCCTGATAGTCAACCTCAACAGAGCCGTCCGCGCCTATTGCTCCGTACTTTTTATTTACCTTTGAAATCTCAGCCATCGTAAGTTCAAGCCCCTCAGGATTAAAGCTGAAGGAATTTGCCTCGCGCTTGATTGCGTTGTCGTTAAACTTCTTAAGGTCCTCAAGCTTATTGGGGTCGTCTTTGGTTGAAATATAATCAATGAAGACATTGCCTATAGCCCAAGTATAGCTGTACATACTGTAGGTTGTATCATCAAATATTTTAACGGTCTTATCATCAACCTTTTCATAGTGCTTGCCCTCTATGCCGTGAACAACAAGGTTCTTAAGATACGGGTCGGTGTTAAGCAGGTTAAGGAAGCGCGCACATCTTTCGGGATTCTTTGATGTTGAAGAAATCGCCATCATCGAGCCGAGACCGGGAAGTGATTTTTCTATAACGGGTGTTGCGCCTGCCTGCGCTATCTCATACGGGCAGCTTTTAGCCATCTCGGTTACCTTGCCGGGCTTAAGCTCTGCAACATAGCAGAAGGTCTTTCCGCTGTTGAAGCGTGCGCTTAAGTCTGTTGCCGTTGCAACGTCCTTCTTTACCAAGCCCTTTGTATAATACTCGCGCATAATTTTGTATACGTCTTCGCCGCTGTATTCAAGCTTTGCGTCCTGGTTGCGTACAATCTTTGTGTCGTCCGCGCCCTCGGCATAAGATACACCGATATTATAATCCTGTACGGGTCTTACAAAATCGCCGAAGTTATACATATATCTCTGATAGCTTGAGGAAGCGTCCCAGTCAATCGGATACTGAATGCTCGGCTCCTTCTCTTTAAGCATCTCGGCAACGGGCAAAAAGTCCTGAAGGTTTTTATACTTTGTCATATCTATGCCATACTTATCGGCAATATCTTTTCTGTAAATCCAGCCGTACTGCGTAGCGGATTCTTTATAAGCCGGGATAGCATAAAGCTTTCCATCAACCTTTGCGCTGTCGAGATAATCAGCCGGTATGGCGTCCTTTACATCTTTAAGATATGTGTCCATATAATCGTCAAGCTGAACAAACGCGCCGAGGGCTGCATTTGCCGTATAATCAAGCGCCCAGGTTGCACAAAACGCGATATCAAAATATTCGCCCGAGGCAACCATAGTTGACATCTTTTGGTTATACTGACCTGTTTCCATTGTTGTCATTTTTACAGTAGCGTTAATCTTATCTTTAAGATAATCATTGATTGCCTTTTCTACCGACGCAACGTCATCCTGCGGCTTGCCGAGCAGGAACCAGCGTATTTCGTAAGTATCCTCCGGAACTTTGTTTGGGTCTTCTCCCTTGGCGGTTTTTTTGCCGCCGCTGCAGGCGCAAACGCTGACAGCCATTGCCGCACAAAGCAAAAATCCAATAACTCTTCTCATCTTTTTCATTTAATGCATTCCTTTCTTATGCCGATATCACGGCTTTTTTATATAAATTTTATTATTTTTCATATTTACTGCGGATTTGCCATATATTCAAGAGCACGTTCCGTTTCTTCATACGAAGCGTTGCTTTCCCGCGTTTTTTCGAGATTAAATTCATTTTCTTTAAAATCCACCGAAAAAGGAAACGTGCAAAACTTCTCTCCGTCAATTCCGTCTATATATGTAAGCCTGTCGGCTGTGTAAACATCGCCGTAATTTTTCTGCAAAACAGGCACGCCGGGCATATTGCTCATAATATTCTGCTGAGACTTGTCGCTAAGCAAATACTTTATCAGCTTAAGCGACTTATTGTATGACCTGCTCTCTTTATTGATTATGGCAAGCTTGGTTCTTACCAAAGCGTTATCATCAAGCTTTATCTTCATATTTACAGCCGCCATAGGATAGTACTTTTGTATGACGTCAAGCTGACTTATCCAAGTTTTAAGCACGCCCGCATCGCTGTCTATAAACTCGCTTAGGGCTTTGCATTTAGTGGCTTCGGCGTATGCCTTATGAGCCGCGCCGAGCGAAAGCCCGTTATCGATTCCGCCTCTTATATGAGCCGCCATATCGGATGCACCGTCTTCAAAATACATCACAGCGTTACTGTTGCCCCCATACTTTTCAAAGCTTGCCATCGCGTCTGCGTATATGGGAATCCCGTATATCTTATCATTAAATGTCATTGCACGCCTTGCGGCAGGAATAAAAACTTTATCATCGGTATCGGTTATTTCGGAAACAAGATTTTCGTCGGCAAAGGCACTGAGCCAAACATCATCTATAATCAGAATATCGGCATTAAATTTTTTATCAAGCAGAAGAGAAACACAAAGGCGATAAGCCTCCTCATCGGTTCCTCCAATATTTATAAGCTTGATTTCCGAGTCGTTGTTAATTCTTTCATATTCGGATACGAGCGATGATATCGCGGACTTGCCGTCTGACGGAACGACTATAACAATCTCTTCGCCTTCCTCAGAACCGCTCTCATCTAAGCCGCTGTACCCGCAGCCGACAATTAACGCCGCGGCAAATATTACCGCCATAACTGCCGCCCTTCGGATTAGCCAAAAATTTTTTTGCGACATACTCTCACCGCCCGAAATAATATTTGCACATATCTTATATTAAAATCTTACACCAATGCCGTAATTAGTGTCAACCGTAAAAACTTTCGATAATTGTACTTTCTTTCTGACTTTTTAAAATTCACTTTTAAATTTTTTATTTTGTGTTATACTATAATAAACAACTATAAATTCAGCCGCCTGCTGTGGCTGTCTGCAACGGAGGGAACTGTATGCTTTTAAAGAAACTTCAAAAACAGTCGCTTACCGGACAGTTTTTAATATTGTACCTTGTAACAACTATTTTGGTTATGGTTGCTTTCATTGCGATAACATATACAAATTCAAACCACACAATGATGGAAATAGGAACCCAAAACTCGCAAAGCATAACCGACTCGTCTGTTATCCATCTTTCGTCGATGGTTGACGATATCGAATATCAGTTCTTTTTGATGCAGAACAATTATGAGCTTCAATATCTCTTATCCGACAGCTGTACCGACTCTGTTGAGACTCAGGTAGACAAAATAACAAACATTTTGTCTATTTACGACGTGTTTCGGCGCAAGGTTGAAAAATTTGAAATATACTCGCTTACCAAAGACTATTATCCGTCTGTCAGAAACTCGGGCGAGAGCGTGTTTAAAAGCAGCGAGCTTTTAAACGATGTATGGTTTAACGAAGTGCTTTCAAGCAACTACAAGCCCGTCTTTCATACCGACGATATTAACAATACCTCTTATATCACCGCATCTCGGCTTATCGCCGACACGCGCACGAGGGAACCGATTGCCATAGTAAAGGCATACATTAACGCAAATATATTCTGTTCGCTTGTAAAAGACATCAGACTTATGCAAAACGGAAAAATGTTTATTACAACCGACACCCACATAATTAATCCGTTCAACGACAAAACAATAGATTCGTTTGCGAATAATCCCGATATATACGGCAAAATCATTCCCCGGCAGATTCAAAGCTCGGTTGTACATATGCCCGATTCGGAATACCGTGTATTTTGCTATCCCATACAAAATACGGGGCTGTACCTTATTTCGTTTGTTTCAATAGGCGAGTTTGATATGCTTGGTCATTCAATGCTGATTTCCACGCTGACAGCATCTTTGCTTTTAATGCTTTTTGTATTTTTGATACAGTATTTTATATCGCTGTCATTTATAAAGCCGATAAAGATGCTGTCAAATGATATGTCGCGGTTTGACGATGAAAACTCTATTATTACCGTTATTCCGCCAAAAGAAACGGGAGTTGAAATCGCATCGCTTTATCACTCATACGAAAAGATGCGCAATACGATAAAAGAACTGCTGGATAACATAAAAAAACAGTCAAGGCTACAGCGCGAAACTGAATTTCGGGTTCTTCAGGCACAGATTAAACCGCACTTTTTGTATAACACTCTCGGCTCTATTTCCGCCCTTGCGGACGAAATACACGCCGATGAAATAAAACGCCTTGCAACGTCTCTTGCCACTTACTTCAGAACCTCTTTAAATAACGGAAAAGAGCTTATAACCGTTCGGCAAGAGCTTGAGCAGGCAATAAGCTATGCTGAAATCCAAAAAATACGATACCCCGATAAGTTTGAGCTTAAAATGGACATAGACGAGGATATTCTTGATTATCGGATATGCAAGCTTATTCTTCAGCCGCTTATAGAAAACTGTATAACTCACGCATTTAACGAAATGACAAAGCCCGGAATCATAAAAATCAAGGGCGGATTTGACGGCGATGATATTATCCTCTCCGTAAGCGATAACGGATACGGATTAAACTATGTTTCAATTGACGCGCTTAACTCATACGCAAACGCGGTGATAGACAATGAGCAGTTTTCATCAATGAATCATTTCGGCATATACAACATTTCTCAAAGAATCAGGCTCTACTACGGGGCGGGCTACGGTCTTGAATATTCCGAAAATGATATGGGCGGAATCACAGCCACGATTCATCTGTCAAAAAACAGCACATTTAAATTTTAAAAATTGGAGTGAAGTAAATTGGAAACAAAAATACTGATAATAGAAGACGAGTTTTTAATGCGCAATCAGCTTTCACAAATTGACTGGGAACCGACAGGCGCCGTTCTGTCGGGAATCTTTCCCGATACCCAATCCGCCTGGGACTTTGCAAAACGCAATCATCCCGATATTTTAATAACAGACATACAGCTTGGAACCGAAAACGGTCTTGAGTTTGCGCAAAAGCTTAAATCGCGTCTGCCCAAGCTTAAAATTATCGTACTTACCGCTCATAATATTGTTGAATATACAAAAAGCGCCATAGATGTCGGCGTTATGGCTTATCTGCTTAAGCCGATAGATAAAGAACAGCTTGTGAGCACGGTCAAATCTGCCGCAGAGTCAGTTGAAAATGACCGCCAAAATACCATAATGAATAATATTGCAAATTCTTTTAAAGAGAACAAGTATCTGCTTAAAAGCTACTTTCTTTCTGCTTGCTCAAGCAAGCATTATAATATGGAGCTGAACGCCTTGTTCGGGCTTCCCGATACTGCGGGGCTGTGCTCTACCATTATAGTAAAGTTTTATGAAAGCGCCAATGTTTTTTCTGATTTTATCAACATAAAAGAACTTCTCGGCTCAAGCCCCGACTATTATCTTCTTCCGTTTTACGAGCCCGATTTATTTACACTTTTTGTTAAGTTTAAATTTTCGTTAAGCACAGAGGCGGCTCTCGGGCAATGCATAGAAATCGCAAACACGATAAAAAAACTTCTTGACTTTAACTATACCGAGACGGATATGTCATATTCTATAGGAATAGGCGAAATTGTAAGTTCTGCCGCAGGTTTTAATCTTTCCTGCAAAAGCGCCTTAAACTGCCTTGAGCACAGCTTTTATATGGGCAAGAATCAGATTATATACTGTCAGGATGTTGAACCTTCGACCGATATTATAGGCTATAAGGATTTAATAGATAACTGTATCTCCTATCTTAAAATCGGCAACAAGGACGGAGCAATGAGCCAAATTGATTTGTTGTTTGAAAACTTTAAGGATAACACGGTTAAAATAGAGATAGTTCAAAGAATCTGCCTTGAATTTATAGTAACAATTTCCACCGCGCTTATTCAGATAGGTCAAAACCCAAACTATCTCTTTAACAAATTTGATATATGGGCATATCTTAAACGCTGCAACACCCTCGATTCGCTTAAGGCTCTTATAAAAAAGCTGGTTGCCGCATCGATAGCGCAGATTAACGATATCCGCTCAACCAAGACGTCAAAGCTTATATTTGACATAACCGAGTATATAAACAAAAACTACTCACAGCCGCTGTCACTTGAAGATATCGCAAAAAAGTTTTATATTTCGACGTGTTATTTAAGCACCATATTTAAGCAAAAAACCAATATGAATTTTAAAGAATATATTATGATGCTTAAATTTAACAAGGCAAAGGAATTGCTTTCGGAAACAAACGAATCCATACAGGAAATAGCGCTTGAGCTTGGGTACAGCTCTTCATCTTACTTCAGCAAGGCGTTTCATAACGAAACGGGGTATGTTCCGAGCGAATACCGCCTTAAGTTTAAAAAGCAGTAGTATTAAGGCAGCCATGTGGCTGCCTTATATTTATCCGTATCTACATCGTATAATATTGCTTTAAATACTTCTTAGGCGACAGCCCCTCCGCCTTTTTAAAACACCTGCTGAAATATGCGCTGTCATAGAATCCGAGCATTTCCGCCGTCTCTTCGATTGAGTAACTTCCCGTAATCAAAAGCTTTTTTGCTTTTGAAATTCTAAGCTCATTTCTGTATTCAGATATTGTTTTTCCGTATGTGTTTTTAAACACGCGCTGAAGCGTCGAAACACTGACTAGACACCTTTCTGCAAGCTCGGCTTCTTTCATATTCAACCCCTCGTCCGAATCGATGACGCGTTTTATTTCCGCAAACAGAGTGTTGCTTGCATCGCTGTTAAAAATCTCATCAAAAATGCTGTAAAGCACGGCTTTTACCATACATCTTCTGTTGTTCATAAACTCATAGCTTAAAATTTCAAGAAATCTGTTTTTTAAATCTCTTCTGTTCTTTAAGGCAATTATTTCTTCATCCGTACTTTCAAATAAATCGTTTTCGCCGCCGAGTCCGTCACAGGAAAAGTTTATCAAAATGTCTTGTGTTGAACTTTCTTCAAACACCGCCCGATACCGCGAATCCTTTTTTAAAATAATCACATCGCCCGAAGCCGCCGTAACCTCTTTTGTTTTTGTTATATACTTGATTGCGCCCGAAATAATAAAGCAAATTCCGAAGCACGGACGGCTTTTTGTCTCGTACGAAAAAAAGTTTCCGCTTTTCCATATTTGATTTAAAACACTTATATCATAAAAATTTAAATTCTCTATGCCGCTGTAAAGCATTTTTCATCACCCTTTGTAAGTATACATAAATTTATTTTTATTGTCAATAACATTTGACGCAAAAATACAAAAAACTGCATTATTTATATATTGAATGTGCCGTAATAATCCTATATAATAAATAAAAAACATATTAAAGAAAGGACTGTTTTTATGAAGGCACATTTATATCAAACCAACGAAAATCATATGATTACAGAAAAACGGCTTTTTAACAATGCACAGAAAAATGACTGGATTTCTACCGTTACGGTAGACGAGACCCCCGTAAACGATAACTTCAGCGGCTTCGGCGTTGCGATTACCGGCGGCTCGTGCTACGAATTGTCGATTATGCCGCCCGAACAGAGAGACAAATTTTTGTCGGATATTTACGGCAAAGACGGTCTTAACCTCTCTGTTGCGAGACTTTCAATCGGTTCAAGCGATTATTCGACCTCAGTATATTCATACTGCGACACACCAGGCGATACAGAGCTTAAAACCTTCTCGATTGATATCGACAAAGAGTTTATAGTTCCTATGATTAAAGAAGCGATAGCCCATAACCCCGACCTTAAATTTCTCGGCTCTCCCTGGAGCCCTCCCGGTTGGATGAAAACGGGCGGACTTTTATCCTGCGGCTATATGCGCGAGCAGTATCTTGACTGCTACGCAGACTACTTTGTTAAATTTATAAAAGCATACGGAGCAGAGGGAATTAAAATAGGTGCGGTTACACCTCAGAACGAACCCGAAAGTCACCAGACGGGTACCTCCGTTGCGTGCATTTGGTCACCGGATACCGAAGCAAAATTTATGATTAAGCTTAAAGAAAAGTTTAAGGAAAACGGTCTTGACACCGAAATATGGATGTACGACCATTGCTTTATCGGCTGGCCCAGAATTGTGTGGACACTTAATGAATATCCCGAACTTTCGGAATGTGTAGACAGCGTTGCTCTTCATTATTACGAAGGCGGAGTTGAGCTTGTTGACAACATAAAAAAAGCTCACCCGAATATGAAGTGGAACTTCACCGAGGGCGGCCCGCGTCTTAATGATAAATACGATACCGACTGGATAAAATGGTCGCTTATTATGGCACGCTCGCTTGCACACGGCTGCGGAAGCTTCTTTGGCTGGAATCTTCTTCTTGATGAAGACGGCGGCCCGAACATCGGTCCATTCCCCTGCGGCGGTCTTGCAACACTCAACTCGCAAACGGGCGAGCTGTCATACAGCGGTCAGTATCACGCGTTTAAGCATTTTTCAAAGTATATCCAGCGCGGCGCTAAAATCTATTCGGCTAAGCTGAGCGAGGATTACTCGTGCCTTATAGGCTTCCCTTGGGGAACAAGAATCCCGATTGATACGGTTGTTGCCGACAATCCTGACGGAAGTCACGTTGTTGTTATGGTAAACTCGACCGACTTCAAGCGTCAGGCACAGTATTATTATAATAACAAATGGTGGTATGCAGAGCTTCTGCCGAAGTCGATTTCAACACTTGTATTTAAGCCGTAACAGCTTAATTTAACACTAATCGGGGCTGTATGACATACAGCCCCGATTATGTTTTTTCGGATAACTAATATTAACCCATCTAAAACTTTTTTACAATTCCGTAATCGGCATAGTCAAATATACGCGCGTTTCTGTCGGGGTTTACGGCTATAATTACTTTGCTTTGTTCTATCGCACAGGTGTGATGAACCGCTCCGCTTATGCCTACGGCAATATAAATCTTAGGCGCAACATTTTTACCGGTAAGACCGACCTGTCTGTCATACGGCACCGCGCCCATATCAACAAGCCCTCTTGACGCGCAAAGCTCTGCTCCTATCTTTTTTGCAAAGTCTGTCAGCTCTGTCAGTTTATTATACACCCCTCTTCCGCCCGAAACGATTATGTCGGCGCTGTCCGATTCCGTTCTGACAGTTGCCATCTGCGGCTTTGTCAGGCATTTTATCTTTGCCGTCACACTTCCGCTTCTCGCGGGGCGATACATATATAACGTCTCTCCGTCCGTCTCAAGTGAGGTACAGTCGGCACACAGCCCCGTCTTTAAAATTGCCGCCGCAATCGGCGCATTTTTTCTGCCCCACGCGTCAGCGTTCCACAAAATAACTTCGGGCTTTTTTTCAGCCGCTGCTGCCGCTACTCTTTCGGGCGGAATTTCTTCCAAAACCGTTACGCTTTGGGCTATATTTTCTGCCGTCTCTGCCACCTTCTGTCCGAGCGCCCAAACATTTTTAAACTTTGCACGCGGGCGCTCATCTTTTTTGACCTCGTTTTTATCCGTATCCGACATCTTTTTAATACTTTCTATCAGCGGAAAAAGCTCATCAAACGAAATAAACTTGCAATGTCGGCGGCCGCTTTTGTTCTCAAATGTTTCAAGAACACGCGTCGGCGAGCCGTTTATGCCGCATCTTTCGGGAATGCATCCGATTTTTTCGTTATTCCACACCTCAACATTACCCTGTTTTGAAAAAATACTCGGAAATCGCAGAGTGCGGCATCTTTCAGCCGTCATCAAGACAGGAATTTTTACATTTTCCGTTCCGCCGCGCGTTACGGCCGTTATACTATTTTCCTCTGTCTTAAGTTCAATAACATTTGTAACAAGAGAAATGCCCAGATTCTGCGCAAGCATAGGCCCCACCTGTGCGGTGTCTCCGTCTATGCTCTGTCTGCCGCAAATTATTATGTCAAACTTTAGTTTTTTAACTGCCTGTGACAAAATATATGCCGTTGCCAGAGTATCAGAGCCCGCATAAATTTTATCTGATATAAGAACTGTTTTACAGCCCAATCTTGTTAAAGGCTTTAATGCGTCCTCCGCGCTTTTTGGCCCCATAGACAAAACCGTAACGTCATCTGACATCGAAAGGGCAAACTCCAAAGCCGCCTCGTCAAACGGATTAATCTCGCTGCCGCATATCTTTACACATACAATCACTTTCATCGTATAGCCTTTTCCTTTCAAAAAAGGCTGAATAAAATTGTGCGCAGTCTGTGCGGATATATTATTCAGCCAAATATTTAATAATTGTTATATACGCTCTCCAAAGCTTTTTGAACAGCCTTATATTTTTCAAAAACACACTTGTATTTTTCATTATTTTCAATAGAGGGCGTTGTTTTTGAGACAACCTCATTGCACGCTTTTACGGCGCCTTGCAGACTGTCAAAAGCCCCCGCCGCAACCCCTGCGAGCATTGCCGAACCAAAAGAAGAATCCGCATACTTCATCTCAACAAGAGTGATATTAAGCGCGTCGGATATCATCTGCCTCCAGAGAGGGCTTTTGCCCCCGCCGCCTATGATTGCAGCACTGCTTAAATGGCTTATATTTATGTCCTCAAGCGTTTTCATACAATCAAGCATAGACATCGCCACACCCTCAAGCACCGCACGTGTAAAATGCGCCTTTGTATGCATCGCGCGCACACCCACAAAATCGGCACACAGCTTTGGGTTTCCGTACGGGGTAAGCTCTCCGTTTAAGTACGGGTGAAAAACAAGTCCGTCCGCACCTATCGGGATTTCACTTGCCATACTGTCAAGCTCTGCATAGTCTCCGCCGAATGTATCTCTGAACCACCGATATGAAGCCGCACACGATTTTGTTGCCGTGCCGGGGTAAAAAAGCCCATCCGCTATATGCGAATAATTTATCAGATTTTTATCGGGATACGGTTTATCCGTAACAACGCAAATTCTGCCGGCAGTAGCAAGCTTAAGCGTCATCTGTCCTTTGCTTACCGCTCCTGCGGCAAACACCTCCATAACAGTGTCGGTCGTTCCGCAAATCACGGGCGTGCCCTCTGCCAAGCCGCTGAAGGAAGCCGCCCGAGCCGTAACCCTGCCCGTTATATCTGTCGGTTTAATGATTTTTGGCATAATGCTTGTATCCAAATCAAGGATTCTGCAAAGCTCCACGCTCCACTCCATCTTATTTATGTCAAACATCATAGAACCTTCTGCCTCAATATAATCCGTAACATAATCACCCGTAAGGCAATGTCTTACGTAGTCTTTTGCAAACATAATTCGTTTTGTTTTCTGCCAGTTTTCGGGTTCGTTATTCTTTATCCACATAAGCTCGGGCAATGACCATATGGTATCGGGTGTGTGCATAACAGCTTTGTTAATTACTTCGCCATAATTTTCTTTAAGATAATTAACTTCGTTTACGCTTCTCGTGTCCGTCCAATAAATTGCAGGTCTTATAACATTAAAATTCTCATCTGTTATTACTGCCGTATGGGTTGCCGCGTCAAGTGCAACCGCGCAAATATCCTTTGCCGAGACTCCGCTGCGCTTAAGCACGTCGCCTATATTCTTCACGGTTGCATCTACCCAATCCTGCGGATTTTGTTCGGCATATCCCGGCTTTGGGTAATACGTTTTATATTCGCACGTACTTGTTGCGCACACCCTTCCGTTAAAATCAAGCAAGGTCGCCTTTGAGGCTCCGCCGCCGAAATCAATACCCAATAAGTATCTCATAACTCACCTCTAATACTTAATTTCAAAATTAGTGCCACGAATTCCGCCGTATATACCCTTGTCCTGCAAAACCATATTATTTTCGTGACAGATAATCCATTTATTCATTTTAAACAAAAGCTTATCCTTCGGTGCTGTTTCTAAATCCGTATTTGTACCTTCGGGCAAAACAACAACGCAAGAAAATCCATTATCACTCACCTGACAAGGACAGAAATGCATTGATGTTGAAAACACCTCAACTGCATCCCCTTTTTCAAGATAAAAAGCTTTTGCTTTTTCTGCCGAAAAATCATTACCGTCCAGTTCGTAAACAAGTCCCATAATCAAAACAAGCGGTGTTGCCGCAATATTGATTTCTGAGCTTTTATGATACTCTAATGCATTCATAAGTGAGTTTTTCCCTTTGCACAAACCAATCTGCACAGCACAACCCCCAAGGGCGATTTCTTTCAGCTCCGCTGCACAATCAAGCTGTTCAAGCGTCGAAACCGACGGTTCGTAGCTTGTTCCTTCCTGCTGTATTCCAATTTTTTCACAAGCAGATACGATTTCGCTCGTGTCAATATTCAATACTTTTCCGTATTTTTTAAACTCTTTGTCTTTTATTCCGAAAATTTCAATATCATTTAATTTGTTTAATCGTTCTATAATCATTTGTTCAGCCATTTGTGTTCCTCATCGGTTGTCATATAAAAGCCTCTGTCCTCTCCCGCCATAATCCAAAGATAGTAATTGTCATACCCCGGAGCCGTATGGAAAGGATGATATCCGCGCGGAATCTCTACAAAATCTCCTGTTTTGACTGTATAGACCTCGTCTACATCTCCCTCCATTGTATAAACACGCTGGATTCCGAAGCCCTGCGGCTTTTTAAATTCGTAGTAGTATATTTCTTCTGTTTCCGCCTCGGTCGGCATATTGTCGTCATCGTGCTTATGCGGAGGATAACTTGCCCACTGTCCGCCTTTTACAAACGCCTCGCCTATATAAAGCATTTTTGACTTAACTCTTTCATCAAGAATAAAATGTGCTTCTCTTTCCCAGCCGGGCTTGCCGAGGTTTTTAATCACAACATCCTCGGGATTGATAATTACCGGCTCATATGTCTCACAGCAGGGAGATTTGGACACACAGATTCTGACCTCTCCCTTTGCCTTTATTGTAAACGGAGTGTTGGCAGGCACGTAAATGCACGTTGCCGTGCCGTCAAATACGTCTTTTCTTCTGCCCGCGTCTTCAAACCTGAAGTCTTCTCCGTACACATCGCATTTTCCGCCGAGAATTACAAGCGCGTATTCTTTATCATTCTCGCGGTATGATTTTTCGTCACCATCGGCAAGCCGAAGCATATCTATCTCGACTTTCTGACACGCGCTGTTCTCTCTTTTATATATTTCGGATTTTCCGAACTTATTGTTCCAGCTTCTTTTATAATTCATTATATCCACGCTCCTTTAAAAATTTCTTTACATCGTCAAACATCGGTACGCTTTCGCGCGCACCCACACTCGTACACTTAAGCGCCGACACCGCACTTGAAAAAATACAGCATTTTTTATAATTATAACCCATCTCTGCCGCAAATGCAAACGCCCCGTGAAAAACATCTCCCGAACCGTTTGTATCAACAGCGTCAATCAAAAACGCCGGATAGTTCCATATTTCGTTTCCGTCATACATTAATCCGCCGCGTTTACCGTCGGTAATTACAACTACCTCTGCCGAATACTTTTCGTACAGAAGCTTTGCCGCACTCTCGGTGCTGTCTGCCTTTGTATGCGCAAGCGCAAACTCTGCCGAAGGAATCAAAATATCCGTATTCAAAAGCAGGTCTTCTATTCCGTCGTAAAGCCCGCCCGCATCGTACAGAACTTTTATATTTTTCTCTTTTGCAAGCTTTGCCGCTTCAACCGCCGCTTTGATATCATTTCCGTCAACAAGCAGAATATCCGCCTTGCCGACAGCCGTCTTTTGTATATCCGAAAGCTCAAGCGGCGGCAATGTTCCCTTATCAAACACGCACGTACGTGACGCATTTATCTTGTTAAGAAGAATATACGAAGTAAACGCCGTGCCGTCGGTACGATTTACAAACGATGTGTCAACCCCGTACTTTTTCATATCACCAAGCAAAAAATCGCCGACTAAGTCCTTGCTTAAATTACCCAGATACATTGCCTTTGCGCCAAGTCTTGCGGCTGCGCAAAGTCCGGTTGCACAAGGACCTCCGCCGCTTATCTTAACATAGTCGGCACGCATTTTTGTATCCTCGCGCGGCATATCCGCAACGGTTATTAATGTGTCATAAACATTTGCTCCGATTCCGATAATCATACTCTGTTCCTCGAACCAAGAAGGTCTATCTTTGTCAGCGCAAATTCCTTTACGCTTTCAATTGCGTCTTTCATAAACAAATCTATTGCCACCAAGTCCCTTGAAGTCTCAAATACCTTGTCAAGGAAAGAATAGCAAACGTCTGTGCCGAAGTTAATTTTACGGATTCCCGCTTTTACCGCATTTATAAGCTGGTCATCGGGAACGCCGCTGCCGCCGTGCAGAACAAGATACGCATCCGTTTTTGCGTGAATGTCTCTGATTCTTTGGATATCAAGCTCGGGCGCTTTTTTGTATCTTCCGTGAGCCGTTCCAACCAATATTGCAAGAGCCGTAACACCCGTTTTTGATACAAACTCCGTTGCCTCATCAACCTTTGTAAACTCTTGCATTTCCGCATCGTTTACACTTCCTATATGTCCAAGCTCGCCCTCAACGGGAACGCCCACGGCAGCGCACATCTCCACTACCTTTGCCGTCTCTGATATATTCTGCTCAAACTCAAGATTAGAGTTGTCTATCATAATTCCGCTTGCCCCGTACCTCAATGCCTTTACAACCTCGGGTACACCTGCGCCGTGGTCAAGGTGGAAGCAAACGGGAACGCTTGCCTGCTTCGCGGCAGCCAAAACTATAGGTGATACAAAGTAACCCTCTTCATTGGTAAAAAGTCTTGAATAGCTTTGGATAATCACGGGCGACTTTGCCTCTTCCGCCGCTCTGATAATTCCCATAACTGTTTCCATATTATACACGTTAAATGCAGGTATAGCGTATCCTCCGCTCTCTGCCATATCAAGAACCTCTTTAAGATTTACAAGCATTCTGACACAACCTCCTCAACAGTTTTTAAGTCAATATCATTCGGCTTGGTTAAAAGCATCATTTCATACTCGGCAGGGCACTCGGTTACGACAGTCTCTGCATTCATATTCTTTGCATTTGCCCAGCGTGCCTCTGCCACCTCTTTCATAACCTGCGGCATATATTCGTTCATAATAAGATTTCCCGCAAGCATTGTGTCCTTTCCGAATATTAACATTTCGCGGTTCTCTCCGCACGCGCCGATAATATCTCTTATCGGTGCAGTCTCATCAAGGTCTCTCGAAAGAAGCGCCGAATCCTGAATCGTATATGCCTTGCCCGATTTTTTAACTTTTATTTCTCCGTTTTTGATAAGCTTTGCAAGATACGCCGTAAATGTAATAACCTCTGCCGAAAGCTCTATGCCCCATTCCTTGTATTCACGCAGAAAGACCTTTGCATCGGACGGGTCGTAGCAAACAACGGTTTTAAAATCAAGCGCCTTTGCACAGTTTTCCATAACCCCTTTTGATTCTGCCGTTTTTCCTATCAGCGTTTCTATTGCGTAACCGCTGTCGGGTTCGTTTTCAAGCACGGTAAAGTTTACCTTTGCCTTTTTCAAAAGCCGTATTGCCCCGATTGCGGACTTCGGGCTTTTATATATCGCGTCTCTGCCAAGGAATAAAAGCGTATCGGCAGACTTTGGCAAAGATGTAATTTCATTTTTCAACTCCGCATCAATCTCTTTTATTCCATACACATTTCCCGAGGTCTGAAGATTTTCTATAAGCTTCATTATGTAATCCGGCGTTTTGCCGTTCATTACAAGCTCGCTTCTTACTTCTTTTACAACCTTTACGGGGTCCCAGCCCGTTACGCATTCCTTTGTGCAGGCGCCGCAAAGTGCACACTCGTACACATTGTCGGCCACCCCTTCAAGTGGCTCTGCATCTCTTTCAACAAGAGAAAGCGCCAGCATTCTTGCGCGGGCTGTATTTCTCTCCTGTCCCGTCACGTTTCCTATGGGACAGATATGTCTGCACATCCAGCAGAATCTGCAGCTGTCTATAATTTCTTTACTTTTTTGTGAAATAAGCATATTAAAATACCTCCTTACAGTCCAAGCTTATACGGATTCATAATTCCGTTCGGGTCAAGCGATTTTTTAAGTCCTTCAAACACCTGCATAGCGGGTCCGTACTGCTCTTTCATCAGTCTGCCAAGCTTGATTCCCACGCCGTGATGGTCGTTTACAACTCCGCCGTTTGCAAGAGCGGTTCTTACTCCGCAGTTCCAGATTGCATTATGAAGTCTTAAAGCCTCGTGCGGGTCTTTGGGTACATCATCGATTATAAATCTGTCGTAAATCATACAACCCCATTCATACCAATGCGAAAAATGAGCGATAAACTTTGCCATAGGGAAGTTGGTTTCAACCGCCTTTTTCATCTCCCAATAAATCTTTTCAATCTTGTCATAAGGCGCAATCGTATCCATCGTTCCGAAGAGCTGCGGAAGATCCATCATATTTCCGGGATAGAAGAATGTTATCTTTTCCTTCCACCACTTTTCTCCGTATTCGGAACCCAAGTCCTCTGCTCCGTACTTTGCAAAGGTCTCCATCATTATTTTGTGCTCAACATCAACAATCTCTTTTACACCCTCGATTGCAATGTTCATAAACGCGCCTTTTTTCTCAACACCTACAATCTTCTTTATAAGCGTTGACGTCTCTGCCTCGTCATACAGACGCATAACCGACGGCTTAAACTTCTGAAGAAGCTCTCTGCCCGCCTTAAACGCATCGGTCATATTATGGAACAAAAATCCTCTGAACTGTCTTGACTCGGGTTGGTCATATATCCTCATCTGAGCCTTTGTCATAACTCCCAGAGTTCCCTCCGACCCGATGAATATCTGATTAAGGTCGGGCCCCGCCGCGTGCTTCGGCGCGGGCGAAGTATTGATTATATCACCGTTGGGAAGAACAACCTCCATACCGAGAACCATATCATCTATCTTTCCGTACTTGGTTGAAGAAACGCCGATACCTCTGTGCGCTAAAAATCCGCCCACAGTAGAGCAGGTAAGCGAGCTTGGGTAATGCATTGTTGCATATCCCTTTTCATTCGCCGCCCACTCGATATGTTTGTATATAGAGCCGGTTCCGCATTCTATGTACATACTGTCTGTATTCACATCGTAAATCTTATTCATACGCTTTGTGTCCAAAAGAATTCCGCCCGCAACAGGCAAGGCTCCTCCCTGGGTGCCGCCTCCTCCGCCCCAGGTGGTAACGGGGATTTTATAATAATTCGCAATTTTCAAAACCGCAGATGTTTCTTTTGCATCCTTGGGCGAAACAATAATGTCCGCCTCGGGCATTCTCTCTCCTCTGTCTGCCCACATTCTCGAAAGCCAAAAATAATCAACACCGTGAGTCAATTTGTCAATCTCACGCGTTGAGCAGTTTTCTCTGCCGACAGCGTCCTCAATCTCGGATAATATCATATCCATCATAAAACTGTTTAACTGCATAGTATCTCCTCCTTAATTTTCTATCGGGTCATATTCAATACCCGTAATAAATTTACAAAATTCTTTAAGTATATCCGCAAAGCATCCGTATATCTCTGTCATATGATGAATATACGGACCGTTTATAAGCTTTTTTTCTATAGCCGACAAATCTTTAAACTCTGCCCACATATATGTTCCGAAGGTATACGGCCCGTCCGCGGTTGTAAACTCTCCGCCAAGCAATGTATACCTTCCCTCATCGCCCTGAAAGCGCGCAATTGTGTATTTTCCGTCCTTTGCCCTGAACGACGGCTTGGTATTAAACAGTTTTGCCCTTTCGTCCGCCGCCTTTGCCGAATACGGAAAAGGTCCGCAATGCCACAAAAGCTCGGCGTTTTTGTTTTCGGGGTGTCTTGTCGTAAATTCGCCGAAGAGCGGTACTTTCTTTCCTCTTGAAGCACATCTTAAAAGCGCACAGGTTATTGCCCCCTGTACGTCAGACTCGCACGCGACGATATAACCCATATCGTAAAGTATGCTCATTGCAAGACAGGGATTTGCCCCAAATGCAAGCGGCATAGCCGTCCAGCACTCCGATGCCATAACGTCCGCCTTTGTTTCCTCAAAAACTTCGATATACGCATAAACAAAAGCCGAAAGCTTTAAAAGCTCTTCATCTGTCATCGAATCGGCATCATATTTTGACTTTATTTCATCGATTAGATTTTCAAGCTCTTTTGACCTCTTCAGCAGAACTCTGCCGTACTTCTCTTCAAACTGAGCAAGGTTAAAGTTGTTGATATTAAACCCAAACTTCTCCGTCAGCTCAAGCTCGTTATACATAACGCTTTTAAACGGCGTAAGCCTTGTGCCCACCTGTGTTATACTAAGCTTTTTAAAGTTTTTAATCATTGTTACAACGGCAAGAAATTTCTCAAACCCGTCTTTAAATATATCGCTGTCAACAGGACTGTTTTCTATGTACGAAAACGGGATATGATAACGGCGAAGCTGCTTGCTTATTGCAAAAAGCCCGCATTGCGAATCGGTATATCTCATACCGTCCTTTTCAAAGTCGGTATCCTGCGGTCCCCATAAAAGCACGGGCAGGTTCATCTCTTTCGCAAGCCTTCCGCATACCTCTTCATTGCCGAAGTTACAGTTTATTATAAATATCGCGTCAACCTTTTCTTCTTTCAAATAAGAACAGACCTTTTCGCAATCGGCATTGTCATAAAGCACGCCCAAATCATTAAGCCATTCCAAATCGACAAAACAGGTATTTTCATCCCCAAAATTGTCTTTTATGTGTTTTAAAACAACATTCTTTCTCTCTGCGCCCTTGGCGGGTTCAAAGATTCCTTTTCTCGTAGCAAAATCGCCCAGATTCCTGATATCCGGAACCAATCCGATTTTTACTTTATAGTCTAACATCAAAGCACCTCCTGAAAATTATTTTCATATTTTGCTTGTTTGATTTATATGCATTATAGCATATAGTGAAAATATTTTCAAGTATTTTATATAAATTTTTTAAAAATAATTTTTATGATTTGACAAATTAAAAATAAAATAGTATAATATATTCAAAAATAATTTTCATTTAAGAGGCACATATGAAAAAAACGACTTTAAAAATAAAAATGCTGTATCCCGAAATGGGAAAGGCAGAGAAAAAAATAGCTGACTGGATAATAGAAAACCCCACAGGTCTCATTCCGCTTTCCATAACCGAGCTTGCGGAAAAGTGCGGCTGCGGAGAGGCAACAATTGTACGGTTTGCAAAACGGCTTGACTTTGGCGGCTATCAGGAACTTAAAATATCTCTTGCCCGTGAGGAAGGCTCAAGCGAGCTGACCGACGGTATTACCGCAGACGACAGCTGTTTTGAAATTCTTGACAAGGTGTCAAACGATATATACTGCTCGCTTGAGCTTACAAAAAGGGCTGTTGACAAAGACGCGCTTGAGCAAGCCGCAAAAGCGCTTCTTTGCGCGCAGCAAATATTTATATACGGTCTCGGAAACTCTGCATCGGTCGCCCTTGATTTTGAGCATAAGCTGCTTCGCGCGGGGCTGCGCGCCGCGGCTTTTTCAGACAACCATATGCAGGCAATCACCGCCTCGCACCTGACGGACAAGGATATAGCCGTCGGTATATCACATTCGGGTTCCTCAAAGGATATCGTAGACGCCCTTAAGATTGCAAAGCAGCGCGGTGCGCTTACAATATGCATTACCAACAAGGGCAAGTCGCCCATAACAAAGGCAGCCGATATAACTTTGTTTACCGCTTCAAACGAGACGCAGTACACTATTTTGGGTCTTAATTCAAGAATATCTCAGCTTTCGATAATAAGCTCTTTATACTATTATATTGTATGTCATCATAAAGAGATATCCGAAGAGGCAATCGAGATGACCGAAACCGCGCTTCAAAATAAGAAATATTAATTAAAATATCACTCAAAAGGAGAGTTGTTTTATGAACTTTATACCGCTTTCAAAATATCTTGACACCTTCCACAAGGTATATGAGCTTCCGGGCTGCGATTGCTGCATTTATAAAGACCATAACAATGTCTTCAGGCGGAAGTACGGATTTTCCGACGCGAAAAAGACAACGTTTAAGGATTTATATTTTATGCACTCTGCGGCAAAGCTTATTTGCTGTACTGCTGTTGTGCGCCTTACGGAAGAGGGCCTGCTTTCGCTGTCTGACAGAGTTGATTTATATCTGCCCGACTTTAACAATGATTCGACGATTACGGATATGCTTAAAATATATTCGGAAACGCTTGACTTTGAACAGCATAAATTTAACCACAAAAACATAAGCAGAATTGTGGAAAAACTGACAGGTCTTTCACTTGACGATTATCTGAAAAAAAATATTTTTGAGCCCTTGCATATGAAAAACACATCGTTCAGCATAAACGAGTCAAACAGAAAGCGCATCAGCACCCAATATTTTTTAACCGATGACGGCGAAAGGCTTAAGTCGGACAAAAGCTTTGAAGAGCTTATCTCAAAAAACGAAGGCTGTATTATCACAAGCGTCGGCGACTATGCCAGATTTGCCGAGACATTGTGCAACAAGGGTATATCAAAGCACGGCTTCAGACTTTTGTCAGAGTACGGCACCCTTAATCTTATAAACAATATTATATATAACGAAACAACAGAAAAAAACTGTTTTGTATGCATCGGCTACAACGGAAGCCTTGTGTCTATAGATATCGACAATAACGTTACGATTATATATGCCCAGCACGTAAAAAACTGCGGCGCTCTTCAAATGGAGATTTATCCCAAACTGCGCGAAATCGCATATGACTGCCTTGGCGTACATAAGTGGTCAAAGGGATTTAACATCTTTCCTTAATAGTTGATTATATTAAAAACCTAAAAACATTATACTAAGGAGCAGCTTTATTTAAATGGGTTATTTATTTTTACTTACAGCTCTTGTCGCAGGAGCAACAAAAGGATATTGCGGCAAAAAAACAAGCGGATATGTTAACGAATATAAGGACGCAATGCTTGCAAACGCCATAAGAATGGTGCTGTGCACATTAATCGGATTTTGTATGGTTGTGTTTACAAGCGGAATATCACATCTGCGTATAAACACCACCGTTTTGCTTATAACACTTTTATCAGGTGCCGCAAATTCAGCATTTGTCGTTCTGTGGCTTGTCTCGGTTAAGCGCGGCGCATATATGATGCTTGATGTCTTTTGTATGCTTGGTATTCTTATACCTCTTATCGGGTGCGCCGCATTTTTCGGCGAAGCAATAGGTATTAATCATATAATCGGTATCGCTATTCTTCTTGTCGCCGTCTGCATTATGTGCTCCTACAATAACTCGATCAAAAGTAAGATGACTGCTTTGTCGTTTATTCTTCTGCTGCTTTGCGGACTGTCAAACGGAATTTCCGACTTTTCGCAAAAGTTGTTTGTAAAGCTTGCCGACGGTACTTCGATTGCGGTTTTTAATCTTTATACATATCTGTTTTCAACCGTAATTTTAACCGCGTTCTACTTCGTTTTTGCAAAGCAGTCAGATAATAAGGCTCTTACCGATATAAAGCCTATATTTCTATATATATTGATAATGTCGGTGTGTCTCTTCTTATATTCGTACTTTAAAACGCTTGCCGCACAGCACTTATCGTCGGCACAGCTCTATCCTCTCGCTCAAAGCGGCTCGCTGATACTGTCAACAATTATGTCGGCTGTCCTCTTCCACGAAAGGTTAAACATCAAGTGTATCGTGGGCATTGCTTTATCGTTTGCGGCGCTGATTATAATTAATGTGCTGTAGCGCCGTTAACCTGATGTTAGCTTTATAAAAATTCCGCCCGACTGTTTTTGCGTGACTTAAATGTGATGCTTGAACGCGCTTTTCATTTGCACTATGCAGAAAACTATGTTAAGATTACCGCGGTTCAGCTTAACTCATTGTTCTCTCATCTTAACCGCAAGTTTTTGCACATACCCACGTATATGCTTAACGTTCTTGTTAAAATCATAGGCACGCTGCTGTGCAGCGAGAAATTTTTAAGCTATCTTCTTGGACTGTTGAGGCGCAAAAAGCGTGCGGCGCACGCCTGACACAAAAATCCTCTGCGGAGATTTCCGCAGAGGATTTTGATTATTTATAATCATCGTTTTTCCACTCGCCGTCATATACTAAGCCGCCGTTTTCATCATATAATTTGCCCTCTCCGTGACGCATATCATTTTTAAACTCTCCATCATACTCAACAGCGCCATTAGCAAAAAATTGGTGCTATACTAAAAAAGTAGACACAATCATGCAAAATATGATATAATAAAATAAACACAAAAACAGGAGGAAATACAAATGGGTAACAACAATTATACCAAATATGACGAGGATTTTAAAAAATCTCTTGTTTCTCTGTACCAAAATGGAAAAACTCAATCTCAGCTCTGTAAAGAATACGGAGTTTCTCAATCCGCACTCGGAAAATGGGTAAAGCAATACTCTACCGTTGAGGTTGGTGATGGCGAGCTGCTTACTGCCAAGCAAGTAAAGGAACTTCAAAAACGCAATGCACAATTAGAAGAGGAAAACTTAATCTTAAAAAAAGCGATTGCCATATTCACGCCACACTCAAGCAAAGATTAGACGCTGTACATAAGCTCCGTTTCCAGCATAGCATCAAGATGTTGTGCAAGGTTCTCAGAGTAAACAGGAGTACCTATTACAAACACTTCTCTGCCGAACCCTCTCCGCGAATTAAAGAAAATCAACATATTGCTTCTTTAATTCTTCATATCTATGCTGATTACAACAAACGGCTCGGCGCTTACAAAATTACCTATGTTCTTCAGCGTGATTATGGCATAAACATCAGTGTCGGACGAGTGTACCGCTTGATGAAACAATTGCAATTGCCAAAAATGTCTACGGATAAACCTGTTATCCGCAGCAGTTCTTCTGATACCTAAGCTTGCTGCAATCATCTGCAGCAGAAATTTAATCAGAAAGCTCCTAATCTTGTGTGGGTTAGCGACATTACTTATATTAAAGCCGGAGGAATATGGTACTATTTGTGTGTTGTTATGGATCTATTTTCGCGAAAGGTAATTTCGTGGCATATATCCTCAAAGGCTAATGTTGAATTGGTTATTACAACTTTTAAAAAGGCATACGAGAAACGAAATGCTCCGTATGGGCTTATGTTTCATTCTGATAGAGGCTCGCAGTATACTGCCTTCACCTTCAGGCAGCTTCTCGACTCTCTTAATGTTGTGCAGTCTTCTTCTAAGAAAGGTTATCCTTTTGATAATGCTTGCTGTGAATGTTTCTTCAAATATCTCAAAAAAGAAGAAACAAATCGCAAATGCTACCACTCTTTAACAGAGCTTCAGTTATCTGTCTTTGAATATATTGAAGGGTATTACAACACAAAAAGACCACATGGAACGCTTAATATGCTTACACCGAATTAAGCGGAAGCTTTATATTGGGAGCAGACAAAATAGCCTGCTCCCCTAAAAAAATGTGCTTTTTTGTGTCTACTTACTTGACTATAGTTCATTGCCATATTCATTGTTTTTTCTTCAAGACTTTCTCTAACGCCGCCCCAGCGTCCGTCGATTACGGGACGTATCCCGATTTTTG
>ERZ773108.414-NODE-414-length-48333-cov-4.108683_pt1 | contig 48333 bp, 44 predicted proteins | sample MGYA00580570_ERZ773108 | MGnify/ENA primary metagenome ERZ773108 (study PRJEB29015, sample SAMEA2737840) | human gut metagenome | biome: human gut; feature: human-associated habitat; material: faeces | place: China | collected 2012 ...
CTGCGTGTTGCTTTCAGTTCCTCTTCCTCGCCGGGACAAAGAGCAGCCTCGTTGATTTCATTGATTTCGTAATTTAACACATCAATTCTGCGCAGCCGTTCTGTTTCATCTATGTCAAGCGCGCTGCGTTCCTTTTCGGCCTCCCCTAACGCAGCATATACTTTATCAAATTCATGAAAAGTATCTTTTTCTGAGTCCCGAACAGAAGCATCGAGAAAAGAAACATGGCTTGCGCTGTTTAAAAGTGCCTGGTTGTCGTGCTGGCCATGGACGTTGATTAGGCATTGGCCGATTTCCCGAAGTTTTGAAACGGGAACTGTTTTTCCGCCTGCTTTACAAATGTTTTTCCCATCAAGAAAAAGCCGCCGGGACACAATCAAGCAGCCTTCTTCATCTGCAGTTACGTCGAGCGTTTCAAGCAGTTTCACTGTTTCTGGGGTAAGATAAAACAAGCCCTCAACATAGGCATAATTTTCACCGTTTCGGATAATATCTCGTCCAATTCGTTCACCCAAAAGCATGTTAACCGATCCGATTAAAATTGATTTTCCGGCACCAGTTTCACCAGTTAAAACATTAAAGCCCGTGCCGAAATTTACGTCGGCCTTTTTAATCAGGGCAACATTTTCAATGGAAAGATTAAAAAGCATATTCCACAAGTCCTTTCTAGCACAATCAGCTTTTAATCATCAGTTTGATTTTGTCTGCTAAGAACGCTGCGTTTTTTTCTGTTTTCGTTACGCACAGCAACGTATCGTCGCCGGCAACACAGCCAATGATTTCATCAAAACCCAGCGAATCGATTACAAAGCCAACAGCCTGGGCCATTCCGGAATGTGTTTTAATCACTACAATATTTATGGCAAACTCAATATTAATAACGGAGCTGACTAAAATGGAATTAAAATTTTTGTCAGCAGAATTATTTTCCCGCCCGCCGCTTTGAACATATTTATACACGCCATTGTCGCCTAAAACCTTTACTAACTTCAAATCCTTTATATCCGCGAAACGGTTGCCTGCGTAACGTTATAACCGCTGTCAGCCAGCCGTCTTGCCAGTTCTTCCTGTGTGTCAATGCTGTATTTCGCAATTAAATCCAAAATTTTCGTATGCCTGCTCAGTTTCATTGAATCAACCCCTTCATCAGCTTTCTTTTTTTACCAGTTTGTTGTGCAGTACACTGAAAAACTTATATCCTTTAAACCGAATTAATTTAAAATTCTTCTGGGCAATTTGAATTACCACAGTTTCGTTTCCGGAAAGCTTACCCAAAATTTCACTGTCCGCTGCCACAACAGCTTCATTGTCAATTGCTGCTTTGCATTTTACCGTAACGGTTTTCTCCGGCGGTACGATAATGGTTCGCGAATACATTTTATGTGGGCAGACAGGCGTTACAATCATGGAATTCAGTGAGGGGTCTACAATGGGGCCGCCGGCGGATAGCGAATATGCGGTAGAGCCGGTGGGGGTTGCAATGATGATGCCGTCTGCCTTAAAATCGTCGACATATTCATCGTCAATGAAAATATCTAAATCCAATATTTTCAGGGTTGAACTTGCCCGTGTTACAACAATGTCGTTCAGCGCAGTGGTCTCTTTTCCGTCTAACAGGACCGCATGAAGCATCATTCTCTCTTCTATTTCATAATCTCCGGCAAAAAGCTTGTTTAATCCTTCTTCAATTTCTTCCCGCTCAATTTCGGCTAAAAAGCCTAGACGTCCTAAATTAATTCCAATTACGGGAAGGTTTAAATTTGACGCTTCCTTAGCAACGGACAAAAGCGTTCCATCTCCGCCCAAAACCAAAATAACATCCATGCCGGCATATTCATTTTCACTGATCTTTTTTGCGTTTTTAACGCTGGCACCGCGGTGCTTTCCATCAATAAAGAGGTTGGCCCTGGTACCAATCAGCTCTGAAACTTGATTTGCTAAAACGTATCCTGGGTCCTTTTGTTCATTTATCACGAGTAATATGTTCAAGTATAATCAACCCTTTTTTATAAATATGCATTTATATTGTATATTATATTAGAATAATGCAAATTTAGCAAGGGTTATTTAAAAAAATACAAAAAAATACGGCGGGTAAGTTTGCCCGCCGTATATAAATTTGCCTTTACGGAACTACAACAGTACCTTCAAATGTCCGTTCCACTTCATTGTCCATAAACGCCACTTTAATTTTTGTGGTACCGGAGGAATGGGCTGTCAGTTCGCCGTTTGCATTTACACTGACAATATCAGGATTGTCGCTTTTAAAAGCTTTTGCCACATTGCTAATATCATAACGTACCATTTTGCTGGTTGTGGGAATGTAAGAGAGTGAAATTGTGTCTCCTACTTCCATTTTAAATTCAGCAGGGAAATAAACCTCCTGCAAGCCAAAATCAAAATTATCCCGGTAGGGTTCCCGAACGCCAGACTGTGCAATAATTTTTTGTGCTTCTTCCGGCCAATCCGCATTTGGATACACATGCGGGTCCTGATACTGAATGTCTGTTCCGTTATTTAACTTTTCCGCCGTGGTGCTGTAATTATTATCGCCATATACAATATTGTTAATTGTATTAATATGAATATGCGTCCACCGTGCGGCAACATTGCTGGAGCCTTTTCCCTTCCAAACCGGGTGCTGGGTCTGGTCTACCACATTGTTGTCTAAAAGCCAATAAGACGACCCTTCATCAGGATACAGAACTCCAAACATGTTCCCAATATCATAACAGTAATTTCCACACATTTCGTTTAAATTGTCCAGCGACCCTCCGGTGTGCCCTAACGTATAAATAGCACCGCCGTCAAACATAATCGTGTTCAAAATCTTATGCAGATAATTGTTATTAATGTTTAAATTCACTGTTCCAGACTCAGCTTTGCTGCCCCAGCCCCAACCGGTATGAACACTGGAATACGCAGTGCTGTAAACCTCGTTGTTGCAAATATTCATATGTTTGGGGAAAGCAGCAGTAATGGCCGCTCCAGCCCTAAACTCAACTGATATGTCATGAATATAGTTATCCGTCACATTGTTGTTAATCTGATAATACTTTTCCTCCTTTGGCGCCCGTGCATGCTGCCATGTTGCATCTCCAACAAAAATTGCGCCTCCAGAGGTGTCGTAAATCTCGTTTCCAACAAAATCACAATTCTGAACCGCTTCCAGCATTTTTACAGCCGTTTGCCCAATCTTAGAAATTTTACAATTATAAAAATTTACATTGTGAACGTTTGTCAACTCAATTGCACCGGGAATAAAACCGCTTGTCGTTGCAGTGCTTCCCCCGTTGTTTTGACCATCTGCAAACCCGCTTGCATTCGGCGCCGTCCATGTGGTGTGTTCAAAAGAAATTCCGTCAAACGTAATATTTTTCATTGGTTCCTCGGCCGTTCCAGTAATTGACATCAGCGATTCATCGCACGGGATAACAACCTCTGCCGTACTCATATCCTCATAGTCTCTCGGGATATAATAAAGCTTGCCAAAGGTTTTGTCAATATAAAATTCTCCGCCTTCGTCTAATAGCTCAAAGGCATTTTCATAATATTCCGGAACGGTGGGAACCGTATTTCCACCGTTCATGCGGATATTCCACAAACTTTCGTTTAGCTTCAGTGTCACGAGCTGCGTCTCTTCATCAAACGAAGCCGACTCCACCACAAATCTGGGATTGGTCCAGTTTTCATAGAACACCAGTTCCAGCTCGTTTATTTTTTTATAATCGAGCAGGGATGTGTCTGTGGTCGTAACGCCAACGCCGCCTTTTCCAAGATTAACGCAGTTTTCAAGCTTGCCTTCACTTCTGGCACGCACTGCGCGCACCCCATTCACATAAATTTGTCTGCTGTTTAATGCAACAGTGCCCAAATTTCTGATATTAGCCTGGTAAATGTTTTTTTCCGAATTGTAAAGCGTAAACTCGGTTACCTGTTTTCCCTCAGAAACAACTGCTTCGCCGGGCTTAAAAGAGGTATATGTGATGCTGACATTATCTGCGCAGGGTGTGTTGACCTTCGTAAAATCAAAACCCGCATAAACTCCGGGCATCATAACAATGCAAAGGTTGAGTGCGCTGTCGCTCTGTATCGCATCGTTCATCAAGCTACGCGCTTTTGTTCTTCCGTGAGCCATTGTTTTAAACGGCTCGTGGAATGTGCCAGGGGCCTTTGATGAGTTAATGCCATTCTCCGGATCTACATAAATAATTTCATCATATATCGTTTTTGTAAACTCCTTTGCGGCTCTTACAGGTGCAAAAGACTGTGCGTCCCAAAGGAAAACTTTCGATTTTTCTGCCAGCAAATCGTTCGCAATGCTCAGTTTTATTTCGCTGGTTCTCTGCGCCTGCACCGTTTCCTGCGTATTGTTAATGGACAACAGCTTTCCATCGTCATCGTAAAGTGCGATGCTTGCCAACACGTTGCGGCTGGCTTCTCCGCCTTGATATGTGACCGTCGCGTCAAGCGTTTCCATTTCATCTACCCAGATGGACGTGTCGTAATTTGCGCGAATTATTTCTTTTTCGTCAAATTGAGAATTACTGAGATACACTTCCTTGGCCGAACCTGCTAAGCCCCATGCATCCACTGCAACATATTCCGCTTTATAAGTGCCCTCAACGCTCTCAGGCGAGTAATATTTTACGGTTTCGCCATTATTTAAAAAGCCGCTTTTTACAATTACAAATCCATTGCCATAGGGAGCTAAGATACGATACCATGCCCCAACAGAATTCAGATATCCGTTAACAGATAGAATAACGGCAGAATTCTCAAAAGAATCCCCATAGAACTGTGTATTTACATCAACCTCATAGGAATTCGGCACTTCTTCAATGACAAGTTCATCCACACAGTAATCTAAAACATCCGTTGCCTTGTTTCCAACTCTAAAATAAATGGTTGGCAGACCTACGTCCGTCGTAGCTGCGGTACATTGATAAATAAACTCGTGTTTTGTCCAAGTGGATTGAATGGTCGGATGCTGCGAATCCGAGGGCTGTGCATATAAAGGGGCCGCGGGGTCGGTTCTTCTGCTTCTATCAATCGCCAGCTGAATTACTAAACCTTCCGTCGTTTCGTCATTTGCTTTGGCCCAAAAAGACACCTTATATTTTCTTCCGACTCTTAAATCAGCATCCTGGCTGACATTTGCCCAGGTTCTTCCGTTGGCAACAACATGAAGAGAACCTTTTGTGCCTGCGGCGCCCTCTCCAACAGAAATAGTTACAGCTCTTTTGTTGTAGCTTAAATTATTTATTTCTTCCTGCGTATCAAAGGAGGAATATTGAACAAGGTTCCCCTCTTTCACAACGGTGCTGTCAAACGTCAGACACTCCTGCAGATTCTGGAACGCGCCTCCGACGGCAAAGAAATTGTTCTTCTTCCGGAACCGATCGCAGCCGCCCTTACTTATTCTCACTATGCACGAAAGACTTTGGAAAAAGTGCTTGTTTTTGATCTTGGCGCCGGAACGTTTGATACCGTTCTTCTTGTTCCTAATCTGCACAGGACAGATAAACATCCTTACGAATATAAGGCTCTCTGCCCGGACGGCCTTACCCTTGCCGGTGATTTTTTTGATTCTGCGATGGCCGAACTAATTCTGGATGCACTGCATGCCCATCCCGGAAATCTGGATCCGGACCGCCTTTCCGTTTCCGGAACCGCAGACCATCAAAAGCTTCTGCACACTGCAAGACAGATTAAAGAACAGCTTTCTTCCGCAGAATCCTGTTCTGCTTTTATCGAAGGTACGGATGTTTCCGGCCGCCCTGGTATTCAAAAGGTAATCATCACCCGAAAAGATTTTGAACGGAAAATTTTTCCTGCTCTGCAGCAGTGTGTCGACTGTGCCGCCCGCGTACTTGACCGCGCCGGAGAATCCACCAATCCCCAAATTGAAATTCTTCTGACCGGCGGTTCCTCTTATATCCCGCTTGTCCGCACTCTGTTAGAACAAAAATTTCCGCATCTTGCCAAAGATCATATCCTGCAGCGTTTTCCGGAACAGGCTGTTGCGCTCGGCTGTGCATTGTATGCAAACCGGCAGCTTTCCGACACCCCGGTTGCCTATGCCTATGCTCTGCGGGTACGGCTGCCTGGCAGCGGACAGCAAAAGCTGAAAGTGCAGATCCCCTCCAATGCGCCGCTTCCATTTCAGGTCAGCGGAACCTACACAACACATTCCGCAGATCAGACTTCTGCCCGCTTCGCTTTTTTCGAGGTGGAAAACGGAGCCGCAAATTCTTATCTTGAGCTTGATGATGGAAATCCTACTTCTCTGGTCATTCAGCATCACTTCTCACATCCGGTTCCTGCCGGTACGCAAATGCTGCTGACAATGACGCTGACTCCAAACGGAACACTGATGGTCGTTGTTGATGACCATGGTATTTCCCCTGTTACTTCTCACTCAATGAGTCTTGCAGACCTCAGGCATTCGAACGATACCTGACGCAGAAAGGAGACATTATTTTGAAAAATTCTTTTGCATTTGCAGATGATATCTGGTATTCTTTTTTCTTCAGTCTTGCAGACTGCGGTCATGCGGCTGTGATCCGGTGTTTTCTGGCCCCGGCTTATCTTCCCGCGTTTGCAAAAGAAGCCGGTTTACCAGAGGAGAAAACCACCTCCAAATACTGGTTTAACTATTTGATGGGACAAGTTAAATCTTATAAGACCGATCCTCCGGAAAGTACCAACGAGAAAAAAATCATAAAACAGCGGATTAAAGCCCTTGGCACTTTTCTCTGTGATGCTGTTTTGAACGATCATAATCTTGATTGCAGTGATTATCTTGGAAAAAACCGTAATGTTCTTGCTTTTCCAGAACGATACTTCCAGGCAATTTTTCCTTTTCATGAAAAAATTTCGGAAAATCTGCTTTCCGTCGCCGACACCTGGTATCATACCCTTTTAAAAACGCTGTATGCCGGACTTCCCCGGGCACTTTCTGAGCTTTTATCTAACCTGCGGAGCCAGAACAAAAAACTCTCCTGGATGCAGGTACCGGAGATCACTTCTTCTACGGATTATTTAAGTGCATCCTCACTTTTGTCTGCCTTTGCTTTATTAAGCTCTGCACGTCAGACGGAACGAGCCGACAAAGGCGGGCTGCTCCCGGAAGAAAAAACGGGGATCTTTCGGATGGTACAGAATATTCTCGAAGTTCCTGTAACATCAGACAGTACTCTGGAAAGTACCTCTGTTTCTTTTCACCCATCCGCTCCCGTTCCAGGTTCCGGTACTTTTTCTGTCCCTGTTTTTGATTTTATTCTGTTTTGTACTGCCGCTTTGGATGCCCCCAACTGTGATCTTTTACGGCACATGTACCAGCTTTCTCTCTTTCTTCCCGGCAAACTGCCATCTGGCAGCAAAGCATCTTCCGCTGCCCGTGATCTGCTTGAAAAAATCCAGTTCTGCAGACAGGACATTCTAATCAGCCTCACAAAAAATCCGAACGCGGATGATAGCTTTTATGACGCAGAAGAAGAACTGCATCTGCTTGTAAAGCTGGAAAGATACTGGAAAGATGTTGCACTGGCTGGAGAATTGTAAGAGCAATAAAAATATCCCCATTTCACTGAACATAAAATCCAGTAAAACAGGGATATTTTTTATTGCTCTTTTCATATTTTATCTGTACTTAAAATATTTTTTAGATTTCCACCGTATACAGCCATGCAATCGGATCAAGTTCTTCTTTTTTCAGATCTTTGTTTTTGAAGTAATGCTCAACCAGTTCGCACACATCCGGCTGTTTTCGCCCTGTTCGGTATAAGCCACTACACCGACCGGTTTTTCATCAACATAGATGATAAAGCTGACCGCATCGTCTTCCACGAACCGTTCAATGCCTGGAATATGGAACATTCCCTCTTCATTGATGCTCTTTCCAATCTCCTTTACGCTCAAAGACGCTTCATATCCATACAGTGATACTAACTGAAAAAATACATTTTTCTTTTCCGAAGATTTTACTATAGCAAGACCCGAAAATAATGCAAAAAAGACAGTGCTGCAGAGCGCGAATTGCAAGGAACAGATTTGAAGGCGTACCGGGGTACGACGTTATGTATCAGGGCCGGGATAAGAGTGTGGCGCAGAAAGACAGTGTTCTTTCGCCTGATTTAATTCTGCAATGGACTGTGATATCTTTTCGATCGTTCTCACCTCGCTTTACTCCTCTGCCTCGTATTCTTCCAGTTCCAGTTCTGTCTCCATCATGCGCTCCAACAGGGATTCCTGTGCCTGATTTTCTTCGTCTATTTTCGTCTGAAGCTCCATCAGCTGTTCGTAATTTGCGGAAAGTTCCGGGTCCATCATTTCCAGTTGAAGTTCTGACATTCTGCTCTCACTCTCCGCAAGCTGCTCCTCGTATTTTTCGAGTTGCCGTTTTAAGCGGGACAGAATTTTTCCCGGATTATAATATTTCTTTTTGTCAAACACATCATCCAGTGTCGGAACGTCGGCTGATTTCCGTACAATTCCTCCTGCATTTCCCGTTTCTCTGCCCGGTGTCTGCCGTTTGATTTCTTCGAGATACTGTGCATAATTCATTCCGTAAAATTGTACGTCGCTCTCGCCGAACTCCAGAATGCCGGTTGCCACCTGGTTGATGAAATAACGGTCGTGCGATACGAACAAAACGGTTCCCTCGTAGCTGGTCAGCATTTTTTCCAGCGCTTCTTTTCCCGCCAGATCCATGTGATTCGTCGGCTCGTCCAAGATCAGGAAATTCGGTTTCGTATAGAAAATCCGGCAGAGCTCCAGCCGCACTTTTTCACCGCCGGAGAGCTGCCCCATTTTCTTTTCGACATCCTCACCGGAAAACAGAAAGGCTCCCAGTGCACTTCGGACATCGTTGCGAAGCAGGTTCGGATAAAGACTCCAGAAATAGTCGAGCACCGTCTGCTCCGGGTCGAATTTCTGGTTGACTGCTTTGTGCTGATCGAAATAGGCAAAATCCACGCGGTTTCCAAATTGATAACTTCCGCCCAGTGGATTGATTTCGCCCACAACGGTTTTCAGAAGCGTCGATTTTCCTTTTCCGTTTTCTCCGATGATCGCAATCCGTTCTGCTTTTTTGATGACGGCCGAAACCTCGCTCAGGACGGTATCGTATCCGATTTTCAGTTTTTTCATCGTGAGCACATCCGTATAGCTCTCCCGCGCCGGGCGAAACAAGGCATGGAAGGTTTTCGTATCAAACCGCCGCGGTTTTTCGATTTTCACCATATGCTCGATCGCCATTCGCTTGGAACGGGTCGCCGCAACTTTCGTCGGAGTGTTTTTCCATTTTTCGATCCATGCCGTCAGACGCTCAATTTCTTTCTGCTGCGCTTCATAGTCTTTTTCCTGTTTGATCTGCGCTTCTTCTTTTAACTTCACAAACGCCGAATAATTTCCCGGATACCGTTTGATGTCGCCGTATTCGATTTCATACGTCACATCAATCACACGGTCCAGAAACATGCGGTCATGTGATACAATGACAACGGCATTTTCGTAGCTTTTCAGATAATTTTCCAACCACTCCACTGCAGCGATGTCGAGGTGGTTGGTCGGCTCGTCCAGAAGCAGGATGTCCGGGCGCTGTAAGAGGAGCTGAATCAGGGCAATTTTTGTCTGCTGTCCGCCCGAAAATTCACCGATCGGTTTTTCCAGATCTTCGAGCGCAAAACCAAATTTCTGGAACATCGTTTCCATATCTTTTTTCCAGCTGTACCCGTGCAGACTCTCGATTCTCCGCTCCAGAAAATCGTACTCCGCCAGCAGCTTTTTGTGATCTTCCGTCTCGGCGAGCAGCTTTTCGATTTCCTTTTTTCGTGCCTCGCACGCAAAGACTTCTGAGAAAGCCTTCTCCAGCTCCTCTTTTACCGGCACATCTCCATCGGTAAAATTAATCTGGCGCAGAAAACCGATGTTCTGTTTTCCGCTCATTGTAATCCCGCAGGTCTCGTCGCTGTCCAGATTACTCATCTCAATATCCCCGGCAATCAGCCGCAGCAGCGTCGTTTTTCCACAGCCGTTTCTACCGACAATTGCAATTTTTTCTGTATCGTGAATTTCGAAATTCACACTGTTTAAAATCATATCCGCGCCAAACTGGACTCTGGCATTTCTGATCTGATATCTCATGTTTTATACCTTTTCTGTTAAATCATATTCTCCACTTATTATACCGTCTCCGCCCTTCGTTCTCAATGCCAAAAATTTTTCGAATCAAATTTGATACGCCTGCGGCATAAAAATATCTCTGTTTTACTGATTTGCTCCAGTAAAACAGAGATATTTAACTTCCTATCACAAATACAAATCTTCCACTGTCAACAGAACCGCATTTTCTCTTTCCGCCCGTTCTTTTACGGGTTCTGTAAATCCTGACTTACTGAAAAACATAAAATGTTTTTCCTCTACATTTTTAAAAATTTCCGCTGCCATAACCAGATCATCATACTCTTCCATTGGCATCGGTTTATTTCGAAATTTACATTCACAGAACAAAGCTTTCTTTCCTGTTTTGTCAAATGCAAGAATATCCACATCATCCTGCGCTTTCAATAATGGATTATTTCCCCACCATTTTCCCATTTTATATGGAATAAACGGGAGCTTTTTCTTTCGTGCTGTCCTGATCAGGTATTGTTCACATATTTTTTCAAAAACAGGTCCCATATAGTCATTTATGCTTTCCATGATCTCTTCACAGGACAGATCCAATCCTAACATAGAGTAATAATTTTGATTTGTAAAAAGATAGCGGTACCAGAATTTATAATAATGATCTGTTATCTCATAAATTCCCTTTTTACTTGTCTCTGGCTCTGTACAGGGAACGCTTTTTTCAATCAGTCTTAATGTCTGCAGAGTAAGTATATATTTACTGCATTTGCTTTTATCTTCATGAATCCTATCAGAAATTTCACGGATTTTATTGCATCCATTCGAAATTGCTTCCAAAATGGAATTATATACCGACGGTTCTCTTAACTCAATTCGCAAAAGTGTCTGCGGTTCATCATTCAAAAATGATCCTTCTGTAAGTAAATTAGTTTTTATATTTTCTTCCAGAGAGAGTTCCGGAGAAAAAGCTTCCAGGTATCTGGGAACCCCTCCCAGAATTCCATAAGCAATTGCTTTTTCCACTTTATTATAATTGGGAAAAAATTCTGCACTTTCCAGATAATCGAAGGGCTTCACTTCCATATTTCCCGTTATCCTTCCATACAACGGGCTTTTATACCCCATGACATCATTCAGCATAAAACTCACACTGGAACCACATAATATCAGAAAAATATTTTTTTCTTTCCAGACATGATCAATCGTATGCTGTAAAATACTTTTTATCGATGGATTTGGCTCTGCCAGAAACGGAAATTCATCGATGATCAATACAAGTTTTTCTTCTGAAGTTCTTCTTGTAATATATTCAAATGCAGCTCCCCAATTTGGAAACGAAGAGATAAAACTGCCTTCAAAAAAAGTTTGCGCCACCTTGGAAAAATCAAGAAGATTCAGAGAATCATTCTTCTCCTGTGCAGAAAAAAACATTGCTCTATGTCGGCCTGCAAATTCTCTTAATATCGTCGTCTTACCAATTCTGCGCCGACCGTATAACGTTAAGAATTCAAACTTGGAACTGTTGTAAAATTTTTCTAACTGCTTTAATTCTTCCAGTCTTCCAATCATAAGCATCCTTCCTCCCACTTACTCTGAAAATCTTTTGTTAAAAATACTACTCACGAGTAGTATACTCATGAGTAGTATATAATATTCTTCTCCTATTTTCAATACTGCTACTGGCTTTGTAAGTGCATTGAAAAATTCATTCTTTCCTGCTAACGAAAAATATGATATGTCTGCGAATGGAGTGTCTTTCCCGTCTTCGTTGTAATTTCTTCGCACGCAACCTTTTCAAAGCAAAATTTCTCAACCAAATGTGTGCTTGGCGCATTCCTGATATCCACTTCGTAAATATAATACTGATATTTCCCTGTAGAATTTAAATCATCAATTAATCCCCGCAAAGCCTCATAGCCATATCCTTTTCCATGGGCGGACTCTTTCAGCCAAATTCCAACTTCCGGCGTTTTTTCTTTTATATCGAACACTTCCATGCTTCCAACAAATTCGCCGTCCCGTGTAAGAATCACCAGCTCCAGCATGTCTCCCTGTTCCATCGCTTTCACAAAGCCAGAAAGGATTTCATCTGCCGCATTGATATCAGAAAAACTGTCTGGATATTGATATTTTGTGATTTCATCTGTAAATTCTGTATAGTATGCTTCTAAAAAACTGTCACGATATGGCTGAATGATAAGCCTTTCTGTTGTCAGCATAAAATCACGACAGTCTGTTGTCATTTCAGGCACCTCTGATAAAAGATTAGAATCTTGGATTTTAGCCATGCTTTCTTTCTGCTTGTCCTGCATTTCTTTCACAGCCTTTCTTTCAGATTGCAAAATGCATCCGCTGTCAATTCATAGTCAACGGATGATTCCAACTCACCTATCTGGTTTTTCCACGAATCGTGATGAACTGCCGTTTTGCGGAATCCAAGTTTTTCATAGACGTGCTGTGCTCTTGTGTTTTTGAGGTTGGTATCGAGAAAAATGGCATTTGCTCCCATGCGGAACAATTCTTCTATGAGCATGCTCAGTACAACTCTTCCAATGCCTTTTTCCTGGTAATCGGATTCGCAGATTTTGATTCCGATTTCATATCGATGATTTTCGAATACATAGAAACTCATTTCGCCGATTCGCACATCGTTGTATTCTATGATGAGTCTTCGTCTTGTTTCATCGCTGTCGTCGGCAATCTGTTTTTCAATTTCCGCTGCGCTTGTCCCAAGCCCGTTTGGAAATCCGGCGTGGGCCATGACGGTTCCATCGTTCCACCAGACGGCTAATTGTTCACAATCTTTCTTTTCGGCATTTCTAATGCACAGCTGATTGTATTTTATGTTCATTTCTTCTCTCTTTCTCTGCAATCACTTACAGCTTAGACTCATACCATTCCTCCGCCGTTTTCTCAAATCCGACCGACTGGAACATGCGCTGGCTTTGTCCATTAAAAGAATAAATATTGGCTTTTACCCGCTCCATTCCCTTTTCTCTTGCAAGCTTCAGCATCTCCAGAACGCACCGTCTTCCGATATGCTGATTCTGGTATTCTTTACAGACAACGACAGCGATTTCACTATTCTCTCTCAGCGAAACATCTCCCACCAGCACGCCCTTATATTCTATATAATAGCAGTCACCGTGCGCGGTAAGATAATCATACATCCGATGCAACAGCTCCACATCATACGGCTCCTCCCGGTTGTCCACCTGCTTACACACGTCCAGATCCTGATACCACGGAAGAGAGGCCTCGTCATTCCTGTAATATGGGATCAGCCGGAGTTCATTGTCTATGATTCGTTCGGTCATTTTGGTTTGGCTCCTTGTTTTTTGATCTTAAAGTGCTGCAATTTCCTCTGTAATTTCACAGACACTCTTATTACTCGTATCAATTTTTACCGTATCAAGTACCTGATACATCTGAATTCGTGCAATGCTTTTGTCCATAATCTCTTCCGTACGAATCTTATTTGCGATGTCGGATAATAACCGCTTCCGCAAATTTGCTTCATCCACGATCAGCGAAATTTTAATCACTCTGCATTCTTCCGTGTCCAGCTTACTGACGATTTCATCAACAATACTCTGCTCATGCATCACCCAGCAGAAAATAACGTTTTCATAAGCGCTGCAGTGCAGAAAGTTATTCAGCAGATAACAGATGTTGTCCATCACCATCGCTTTCGTCTCATCCGTCACCTGAAACGGATCGGCATCCCAGCACCAGTCTCCGTCAAGAAAAACGCTGTTCGTCAGCTCTTTTTTCAGTTGCTGGCTTACTGTCGTTTTGCCAACGCCCATCGTTCCGCCGATCAAATATAATGTTTTCATTTTTCTCTCCCCATAACACGAATATCCGAAAAAATATCGTTTTCAAAAAGGATTTCAAATCCATCTGCCGGCCGAAATCTGCCATTCAGGATTTCTTTTCCATGGAAAGATATTTTTCTTACTTTGTTTTCCGCATCTTTCACTTCAATTTCACAGTAAGAAAGCAAATATGCACAGATCGCCGTCGCATGAGAAACCACGAGTGCCGTTTCACCCTCTTCCATCTGGCAGACAATGGAATCTATCGCTGCTTTCACTCGGACCTTCACCTGATTTAATGATTCCCCGCCCAGATTGCGAAAATCGTGATCTTCATACTGTTTCAGCCAGAAATCCTCCCTGGCATCCCCGATCGTTCTTTCATGCAGCTCCTTCACAATGACCGGGTGATCTGCGATGAATTCAGCCGTTTCCATTGCTCTCCGATAAGGTGAAGAAAAGCATCTGTCCACATTTGAAAATATATTTCTTTTTGATACAGCAAGTGCTTTTCCCTTTTCCGATAAAGGAATCCTTTCATTCGGCATATCTCCTTTTTCCGGGATAGAATGCCGCATTAAAAATATCTTTTTCATTTTTATCTCCTTCGACAGAATATTTTATTCGGTTATCATTGACTCGGTTGTAACCGAGTAAAATAATACATCTGCTCGAAAAGTGATTTGGCTTATTTCTCTTTCCGAAATGTAATCACAAACGCCCCCTTGATCTGCATGGAGGTCGCCATATAATCGTATGTGACGAGTTCCCATCCTTCGGCGGCTCTTTCGTTGATGCGTTTGTCCAGAATTGCAAGGTCGGCTGCATCGGCTTTGTCTGAGAACCATTTTGTTCCTACGGTTAAAAGTTCCACGAGTTTATCCATCAGCTGCGCTCTCTCCTGCACTTCCTGTATTCTGATCTCACTCATCTTCCTTCCACAGCTTTCCTTCCTTATAATGCTTCCTGCAGAGCGCCACATAACTCTCATTCGATCCAAGGAAAATCTGCGCACCTTCCCGCACGATTTTTCCGTTTGCATATCTCGTATTGCACTGTGCACGTTTTCCGCACCAACAGACCGTCGGAACTTCCTCGATGACGTCGGCGATCTCCATCAGCCGCATGGATCCCGGAAACAGACGGGTCCGGAAGTCGGCACGCAGGCCGTAGCAGAGTACCGGGATCTCGTAAAAATCTACGATATCCGAAAGCGTATCAACCTCCTCCGGTGAAAGGAACTGCGCTTCGTCGATCAGGATCGCGTCCACTTTCTTTCCATGATACCGGTATTCCCCGCTGTCCGCACTCCATGTCTCCGAAATTTCTTTTAAAAACTCATCCACATACTCCGCCGGTGCTTCCAGCCCGATGCGGGATTTGATCTCATGCTCTCCGTCGCGGTTGTCCGTCCGCGGTTTCAGCAGAACAGCATACTGTCCACGCTCCTCATAATTATAGCGAACCATCAAAATATTAGCAGATTTCGAACTGCCCATCGCGCCGTAGCGGAAATATAATTTTGCCATTGTTTTTCGTCCTTTTGTCTTTTCTTATTCTTTCAGTTCTTTCCGTAAAAACGGCTCCTCATCAAGCTCTGCGTTTTCAAAGCTGTGATAAAATTTATCTGCATTTGGATTTGTCGCCCGAATCAGATAATATTGGTTAATCCCATGTTTCCTGCAGTCTTTTTCCATCTCCTGAAACAGCCCCTGCGCAACGCCTTTATGTCTGGCTTCCGGCAGCACATAAACCCAGTCCACATACGCCATCCGGTAACCGTCCTGCATACATCCGTAAAAATGATACTCAATCCGCCCAAGAACCTGATCATTCTCCATAGCAAGAATGGATGTTGTATTCTGATAGAAGGGATCTTTTACTCTTCTTCGCAGCCCTTCCCGATCCACCGCTTCCACATGCATCATCTCCGGCTCTGCCCCCATTTCTTTTCTATAACAGAAAACTACCGACAAACCTGCTTTTATCGATAGTTTCTTCAATTTTTATTATAACCGATCCCGCTCTGTTTTCCAATTAAAAAGGCAGAAGAAATGAAACCTTTTATCCCGTTTCCATTTCCTCTGCCTTTCTTACATTTCTTTCCTCTTCTGATTCCTCTTCTTCCGCAGGTTCTCTTTCTTCTGCCGGATTTCCCCCGCCTCCTGTTCGCTGCTGATGCGGATGGTTTTCACGACGAAGAGTTTTCCTTCATCCGAATGTTTCATGCGGGCTTTGCCTTTCAAATATCCGTGCTCCGGGCACCAGGCTACGCAGTAGTAGTTTTTCCCGCCGGCCGAAAACCAGCGTAAGCGTTTTCTTGCCGTTTTCCCGCAGATGCAGCAGTGCGTGCTGCAGACCTCGCGGTCGTGCATGGCTTCTTCTTTTGTGTCGAATTCGCGGGAGATGAATTTCGTGTAGCCATTATAGACGGCGTGGATCTCCTCTTTTTTCGATTTCGGGTTCTGATATACGTCGATCGAGTCGTACGCCAGCACAACATCCATATCGATGCGCGCAAAAATGTCGGCCGTATATTTTGCATCCGAAAGCGCCTGATGAAAATGCTCGTCCTTCGGGAGATGGAGGAAGTCGGCGGCGTACTCGAGCGCCCGGCGGCTCTTCATCGTTTCGTACTGGATCGCGAACAGTTTCTGTACATCGTAAAAATGAATCGGCCCGCGGATCAGCGACAGGAGGTTATAAAATTTCATGTTCCGCTGGAGCTCCGTCAGGTCTCCCGGTCCCCAGGTGCCGAACATGCACGCACCGCCGGAGAATGCAAAAAATTCCTGCACGGCCTGCGCAAATGGGATTCCGTTCTGCAGATCCTCTTCTGTCAGTCCGACGACCTCGCGCGTCCGGTGATGGAGATGCTGGTAGACCACCGGTTTTACAATCCGGTGAAACGTTCCCAGCACATTCCGCTCACCATCCATCTTCACCGCGCCGATCTCAATAATCTCAAATGGCAGCTTCGGGTTCTCTTTTCCTTTTCCATAGGGACACTGGTTCCATTCCAGGTCAAAAATCACATAGTCCATTGTATTGTCAATCCTTCATTCTGTGTCGTCTGTCCCTATTATAAATGATTTTGATATAATGAGCAACTATCTGGCAATTCCATTCTCTGCCCATTCTGGCAATTTTCTTCCTGTGCATTACATTTCCCATTCATTTCATCCTGTTCTCTTTCAAACTTAACGCTTCTTTTATTGAAATCCCAGGGTAAATCCGATATAATATTTTTAACTCCGGCCTTCGTTTTTACTCAAAAAAATCACCTGAAAAAGCCGGAAATATTACGAATTTAGATGAGCATCCGATATGAAAACAAAATTAACGCAAAAACAGATTCGATTTCAGGCGCTTCTGCTGTTTTTTATTACATTTTTTCTTGCCGAGCTCTGCGCCGTTTTTCTGTATCAGAATCAGTTAAAGGAAGCAAAGCTGAAAGCTGACTATACCGCACAGACGACCATCGGCCGCGTGAAATCGCAGTTAAACCATTATCTTGCCGAATCCAATCTGATGAAACACATGATTGAAGCCGGTTATACCGTCGATGACGAAGAGTTTTCCGTCCTCTCCTCGCTGATGCAGGACGACCAGAATGTCATCAAAGCACATGAGCTTGCAAAGGACGGCATTGTCACACTGATTTATCCGATGAGCGGAAACGAAGCCGCACTCGGACTTAACATGCTCGCGCATCCTGCCCGGAAACAGGAGGCACGCCTTGCCAAAGAGAGCGGCGAATACACGATTGCAGGACCGTTTGAGCTGCAGCAGGGCGACATCGGAGCACTGCTCTTTGACCCGATTTATACCACCGATGCCAACGGTGACCAGACTTTCTGGGGCTTTTCGATTCTCGTTCTCGACTGGGAATCGTTTCTGAACGAAATTGAACTGGATACACTGGAAGAAGCCGGCTACACCTACGAACTCTGGAAAATTTCTCCGGCCACCGGCGAACACGTTTCCATCGCACACTCCGGCAATTCCCGGCGTTCCGATGCCATGGAAGTTCTCTGCACCGTGCCGAACGACACCTGGCATTTTGAAATTGTACCGAAAAACGGCTGGCTCAGTCCGCTGCAGGTTTTTGTTTCCTTTGCACTCGGGCTCATCCTTTCCCTGCTTACCTCTATTGGTTTTCTGCAGTTCCAGATGCGCCGCTATAAAGACGAGGTTCACGCAGCAGAACTGGAAAAAGCCGTACAGGAAGCGCAGTCTGCCAACGAAGCAAAAACACGTTTTCTGTTCAACATGAGCCACGACATCCGAACCCCGATGAATGCCATCATCGGTTTCTCGGATCTGCTGGAAAAGCACATCGACGAGAAGGACCGCGCGGTCGACTACATTGCAAAAATCAAGTCCTCCAGCAGTTTTCTGCTCTCCCTGATCAACTACGTGCTTGAGATGGCGCGCATTGAGAGCGGTAAGGCCTCGCTGAAAATCGAGCTCGGCAGCTACAGCGAGCTGATCCATTCCCTGAATGCAGTGTTTGAGCCTTCGTTAAAAAGCAAAAATCTTTCCTATCTCTGTTACAACACGGTGGAACACGATGCCATCCTCTGCGACCGGACAAAAATACGGGAGATTCTGCTGAATATCATCAGCAACTCCATCAAGTATACGCCGGAGGGCGGAAAAATTTCCGTAAAAATCGAAGAGACACCGGAACCAAGGAAGGGCTTTGCCTCCTACCGCATCACCGTGAAGGACAACGGCATCGGCATGAGCAAAGAGTATCTGCCGCATATTTTTGAAGAATTTACAAGAGAACATTCCTCCACCGAAAGCCACATCACCGGAACCGGCCTCGGCCTTCCGATCGTCAAATCCCTCGTGAATCTGATGGGCGGAACGATCGATGTGGAAAGCGAACTCGGTGTCGGAACAATAACTACGGTCTGCCTCACGTTTGGACTTCCGACCGAAGAACAGCTTGCGGCTCACCAGCATAAAGACGAGATTCTCGGGCAGTCCCTGCAGACGCTTTCCGAAAAACGCGTGCTGCTTGCCGAGGATAATGACCTGAATGCAGAAATTGTACTCACCGTTCTGGAAGAAAACGGCATTCACGCCAAGCACGTAAAAGACGGCGCCCTCTGCTTAAAAGCAGTCCAGAACGCACCAGAAGATTATTACGATGTTATTCTGATGGATATTCAGATGCCGAACATGAACGGCTATCAGGCCGCAGAAGCGATCCGTGCACTCCCGGGAAAACGCGGGGAAATTCCGATTGTCGCCATGACGGCAAACGCGTTTGAAGAGGACCGCCGAAAAGCACTGGAATCCGGCATGAACGCCCATATCGCGAAACCCGTTGACGTTTCGGTTCTTCTCGAAACACTTTCCAGGTTTTCATGACCTTTACAGATCTGGAGTGCATATGAATACAGATAAAATGATGAAAGTAGCGGAGCATTCTTCCGCAGAAAATACGGTCCCGTTACAGATCCCGATGCACCGCGCCTCTTCTATGGAATTTTAACTTCCATCGACGATCAGAAACCCAAAAACAAATAATATGCATGAAAAAAGGAGCGTTCCCGTAAAGAGAACAGCTCCTTTTTTCATGCGCCGCAGCGGACGCTTTTATTTCTCGTTTTTCAGCAGCTCCAGGTTTTTGGAGATCAGCTCGCATCTCTGTTTTACGCAGTCCGGGGATCTGTGCGGATCCTGCGGTGTGTTGAACAGATAGTCCTCGAGTTTGTCGATTGTGGTGGTTGCTACATGCATTCTTGTATCGCAGGATGCATAGTAGATGTAAACCTCTCCGTTCTCACGCGCAATCGCGCCGTTTGTAAATACAACGTTGGAAACGTCTCCGACTCTCTCTTTTCCAAGCGGAACCAGGAATACACCGGACGGCTCTGCAATGACTTTGGACGGATCGTTCAGATCGGTACCGAAGACATACAGAACGTAGCGAAGGCCTGCTGCTGTATTTCTTACACCGTGTGCAATGTTGATCCAGCATTTCTTACCGCGGATCGGCACTGCTCCGGCACCGTTTTTGGACTCGGTCAGGGTATGATAAATACGTTTGCTGATGATCTTCTCCTCATCGATGACAGCGTGTGTGATATCATCGCAGAGTCCGAAGCCGATTCCTCCGCCGCTTCCGGTCTCAATGAAACCATCCATCGGACGGGTGTAGAAGGCATATTTTCCGTCTACGAACTCCGGATGCAGAACAACGTTTCTCTGCTGCGGAGAACGTAAGGTTTTCAGGTTGTCCAGACGCTCCCAGTTCTTCAGGTCTTTCGTTCTTACGATACCAGCCTCAGCAACAGCCGCGGACAGATCCGGATCGTTTTTGTCCTTGCTCTCAGAGCAGAACACTCCGTAAATCCAGCCGTCCTCGTGCTGGGTCAGACGCATGTCATAAACGTTGGTTTCCTCTGCGCAGGTATCCGGCAGCACAACCGGGTAATCCCAGAAATGGAAGCCGTCGATACCAGTATCACTCTCTGCAACAGCAAAGAAAGATTTTCTGTCATTACCCTCCACGCGGACAACGAGATAATACTTTCCATTCAGATAAATCGCGCCGGAGTTCATCACAGCGTTGATGCCGAGACGCTCCATAAAGTACGGATTCGTCTCCTCATCCAGATCATATCTCCAGTGAACCGGAGCGAACTCTCTTGTCAGCACCGGATACTCATAGCGGTCATAAATACCGTTGTAAAAATCTGCTTTTGTGTTCTTTCTTGCCACAAGGCGGTCTACCTTGGCTTTTTCCACATAATACTGTTTATTCAGCATCTTTTCCTAACCTCCTGATTACGTTGAATCACTTTCTTACGCAGCGAAACAGCAAGTGTTTCACTGCTGTGTTGACAGTCTTCTAATAACTTCCATACACATCCGTCCATTGTGATACGGGCATTTCCACGGTTCTACAATCGGCTCATGGATCGGGCTTCCGTCTGCATTCACGCACCAGAACCACTCAGACCCCTCTCGTTTGTCGATCACATATTCCTTGATGTAGCCCCAGATGTCTTTTGCCGCATCGAGATACTTTGTTTCCTCCGGTTTTTTCTGCCATGCATTTAAAAATCCAACGACTGCTTCTGCCTGTACCCACCAGACTCTTGTGGTATCATCCACACCGCGCTCGCACTCATTCATCAGCGAATGATTTTTATATGCCGTATTGTAAATATTTTCCGCAATCTCTCCGGTGATCGGCAGCAGTTTTTCCCGGTAAGCCGGATCGCCGAGCACTTCTGTACCCCGGTCGATCAGCCAGGAAGTCTCGATATCATGGCCATAAGAATACAGATCAATCAGCGTATTCCATGTCCGGTCGAAGAATACTTCCTGACGGCCTTTTTCTTTGTTATATACTTTATCCGCGAAGAGATCCATCATAAAGCGGAGACGGTCACCGGTAAACGGATCCTTTGTCACGCGGTACAGCTCGGTATATGCTTCGAAAACATGCAGCAGCGTATTCATGGTCTTCTCTGCCATGACACCGTTCTCCGAGAGCTTTTCATTGCTCTCCGGCTTGAAATCGCGGGTAAATGCCTCGAGATAACCGTACTCGTCGGTGCAGTGTGTCTCGATGATCTGCTGCAGCGATTTTGCCAGCTCCAGCGCCTCGGTGTCGCCCGTCGCATCAAAATACGTAGACAGCGCATAAATTGCAAATGCCTGATTGTATGTATGCTTTGTCGTATCGAGCGGTTTTCCGTCGTAGGTGACAGACCAGAACACGCCACCGTACTCGCGGTCCACACACGCCTGTTTCATAAAGCGGTACGCATGCTCCGCATCGGCGCGCAGCTTCTCGTCCTTTAAGGTCAGGTACGCATTCGAGAAAAACCAGAGAATTCTGCTGTTTAAGATGCAGCCCTTCTCATACGTTTTCTGCACGTTCAGATCAAAGTCCTGATAGCCGTAAAATCCGCCGTATTCCTCATCTCTTAAGCCCTCCCAGAACGGAACGATCCGTCCAGTAAGCTCCTGCTTTACTTCCTTTGCCAAAGACTGCATCTTTTCTTTCCTTCTTTCTTATCTTCTTCCAATTTCGGTGTCAGACTCGCGTACGACACTGTTTTTCTTGATATAATCTACAATCAGATCTACGGTTGTGAATGCCAGTCCTACATACGTATCGGCTGCGCCGTAGTAGATCGCGATCTTTCCGGTCTCTGCATCGTGAATGGTTGCGCACGGGAAGGTTACGTTCGGAACGAAGCCTCTCTCCTCATACCACTCTTCCGGTGTCAAAAGGAAGTTCTGGCAGCGGTATTTTACGATGGACGGATTCTCTTTGTCGAGGATTGCGCCGCCGATGCTGTATACATAGCCATTGCAGGTGCCGCTTACACCGTGGTAGAACAGCAGCCATCCTTCGTTGGTCTCAATCGGAGCTGCGCCGCCGCCGATCTTTAAGGATTCCCACCACTCCGGGCTCTTGCTCATGACGTGGCGGTGTTTGCCCCAGTACAGCATATCCGGGCTCTCGGACAGGAAGATGTCACCGAACGGTGTGTGGCCGCTGTCGCTTGGACGGGACAGCATCACGAAGTTGCCGTTGATTTTTCTCGGGAAGAGAACGGCATTTCTGTTGAATGGAAGGAATGGATTCTCCACACGTACGAAGGTTTCAAAATCTTTTGTTTTTGCCATTCCGATGGCTGCACCGTAGAAGTCCTGGCACCAGATGATGTAGTAGGTATCTTCTACTTTTACAAGACGCGGGTCATATGCGTAAACCGGCATGAACGGTTTGCCTTCTTCGTCAACGAACTGGATTTTGTTCTCATCGAAATTCCAGTGGATCGCATCTTTGCTTCTTCCAAGGTAGATGTACGGGATTCCGTTTGTCTGCTCACCACGGAATACTCCGATGAACTCGTCGCCGTACGGCATAACGGCGCTGTTGAAGATTCTTGCTACTTCCTTCACCGGATTTCTTCCGATGATCGGATTCTCGCTGTATCTCCATACCGGTGCACCGGAAAACTCAGCCGGGCCTTCCTGCCATGGCATATTTTTGACAGCATCTCCAATAATTTTAACTTCGCTCATTTTTTGAAACCTCCATGAAAAATATTGTTTGTTTATGAGTTGTACTTTGTTTTTTTAAGTTTCTGTTAGTGGACAGAATCTTGTTTTTTAATTCTTTTTTCTCCGAACCGCCGTGTTTTATCACCCTCACGCCCAGTCCTTTAGCTTAATTTTAACATAGATGATTAATTTTTCAACTGGAAATCACTTAAAAAATAAGTTCCGTTAGATACTGTCAATTTTTAAGTGACTTTGTTGTGTAATATGTACAAAAACGGGGCATTTCAAAATGCCCCGTTTCTTAATTTATAATTCAGTTATAAAAATCAAAGCTTTACGCTCTCTTTCGGCACCAGCTGTCCGGAGACAATTTCCATATTTTTGCCGGATGCCGCGCCGCGGATCTGCTTCAGCGCTTTTTCGAGCGCTACTTTTACCATCGCCTTCGTATTGATCTCATACGAAGTGATCTTGAGATCCGGGAAACCCGGATACAGGTAATTATCGAAGCCGACAACGGAAACGTCCTCCGGCACGGAGATGCCGCGTTTTTCCAGCTCGAGCATCAGAAGGCCGGCGGTCAGGTCGCAGTTGCAGACGAACGCTTCCGGCATCTGTTCCGGGAGATGAATTTCGATCTGGCCCCGCTCATCACGGTCCTCCAGAATCCATTCCGCCGGTGTCACATCGCGGTGTTCCAGAACAGCCTTGGAAAAACCGCAGTACCGATCCATGATACTGCTGGAAAAATGAATCGAACCGACAAAAGCCAGCTTGGTCAGGCCATGCTCATACAGGTATTCCGTCATCAGATACATTCCGTGAAAGTTATCTGCGATCACGGCATCTTTTGCCAGCTCATTGTCATAGAAATCCAGGAATACGATCGGAAGATCCACGCTTTTCTTCAGATGACGGATGTAATCGCGGTTCGTGTCTCCCATCAGAATCAGGGCATCGACCGTCTGCTCCCTGGCGATGCACGGCACGATTTTCTCGTCCTCCATCTCCTGTTTCAGGATCTCCACGGTCACCATACAGCTCTTTTCCGTCGCCGCCAGTGCCATCTCCTGATACATTTTCCAGTAAAATGTCGTATACTCTGCCAGATACCGTTCCGGAATCACCACTCCGATGCAGCGCAGGCTTTTTCCCTGTGTATTTCTCGCTCCGCTTCCCGGCTGGCGGTACCCCATTTCCTTTGCAATTTCCAGAATCCGGGCGCGCATCTCATCACTGACCCCTTTCTGTCCTGTAATCGCGTTATGCACGGTGACGGCGCTGACGCCCGCCACCTTTGCAATATCTGCCAATCTTACTTTTGCCATATCCGTTGCTCCTTAGTCTACTGCAACAAAGTGATACAGTCTGCTGACGAAATCACCCCAGAAATCTTTCATCCGGAAACCGGCATTCATCAGCATCTCGCCGCTGTAAACCTCATCGGTTCCCTCCAGACAATATTTTTTCGCCGGATCGAAGCCGCGCAGGCGAACCCTGCGGGACGGCATATTTGCCTGTGCCAGCACCTGTACGTAGGTCACAAGCACTTCGCTTTTATCCTCCGATGCTACTGCCCAGCAGTCGGATCTGTGGTTTTCACGGCTGGAAAGAATACGGTAATACTCTCCCTCGCGGATCAGTTCATGATATTTGTGATACATTGCGGTCTGCTCCGGAATCAGCTTTCTCTCTTCTTCCGGCAGTTTTGTTATATCAAGCTCATAGCCGAACGTTCCGGCCAGTGCCACATGGCCTCTCGTTGTAAACGGAGTTACACGGCCAACCGTGTGGTTCGGGCATACGCTGACGTGTGCACCCATTGAGCAGAGCGGGTAAATGAGGGCGGTTCCCTCCTGGATTTCCAGACGCTCAATCGCATCGGTGTCGTCGGAGCACCAGATCTGCGGGCTGTAGTAAAGCATTCCAGGATCGAAACGTGCACCGCCGCCGGAGCAGTTCTCCAGAAGCAGATCCGGGAACTCCTGTACCAGACGCTCCTGCATCGCATACATACCGAGCACGTAGCGGTGGAACAGCTCCTGCTGGGAATCTTTGTCCAGGTAGGTGCTTCCCAGGTCGCTTAACTGACGGTTCATATCCCATTTCACGTATTTGATGTTTGCACTGCGCAGGATTTTTGCCACACATTCATACGCATAATCCTGCACTTCCGGGCGGGAGAGATCCAGCACGTACTGGCAGCGGATCTCAGTCGCTTCTCTTCCCGGGATCTGAATCGCCCATTCCGGGTGCTCTCTGTAGAGATCAGAGTCCGGGGAGATCATCTCCGGCTCGAACCAGATACCGAATTCAAGACCGATTTCATTCACTTTGTCAACCAGATTTTTCAGGCCGCCTTTGATCTTCTCTTCGTTGACAACCCAGTCACCGAGGGAAGAATCGTCTTTATTTCGTTTTCCGAACCAGCCGTCATCCATAACAAGCATCTCGATGCCGTCTTTTTTTGCCTCTCTTGCGATATCGAGGAGTTTATCGGTATCAAAATCAAAGTAAGTTGCTTCCCAGTTGTTAATCAGAATCGGGCGTTTTTTGTGGTTGTACGGGCTGCGGATCATATGTCTGCGATAAAATGCATGGTAGGAACGCGTCATTTTGCCAAGTCCCTCGGCAGAGTAGACCATAACAACCTCCGGCGCCTGGAATTCATCGCCTTCTTTTAAATTCCAGCAGAACTCCTCCTGGTTGATACCCATCACCATACGCACGGTGTCGAACTGGCATCGTTCCACCTGACCGATGAAGTTTCCGGAATATACGAAGTGCATTGCGTAAACCTCGCCGCGCTCCTGATCCGTTCCCGGTGTTACCATTGCCACGAACGGATGCTCCTGATGGCTGGACTCGCCTCTTCCGGAGGAAACGAGCTGTTTTCCGTAACGGAGCGCACCCTGCTGGATGTGGCGTTCTCTTCCCCAGGATCCATGAAGAGAAAGCATCTCAAAGTCTTCGTTGTCCATATCGAGGCAGGCACTGTAGATTTTCTCTACCTTCAGCGCTTCACTGCCTTCATTTTTCACGCGGACACTTCGGGTGATAACGTTTTCTTTTGTAAAAACAGAGTAGGAAAGGACAACAACAAGATCAAGAACAGGATCTTTGCAGGTGATTTCCAGAGTTTCTACTTCGTCCTCGGTTCCAAAAGAAGCCGGAAGACCGGTCAGCGGGCGTTTTCCTTTGAAAATTTCATAGGAATCAAAGAAAATCTCACATCCCATACGACCCTGTGCATTTCTTATATTCAGACAGCTCTCACGGTAATCGCCGACTCCTCCGGTCGGGTATTCCATTGGAAAACGATCGAGGAACGAAGATTTCTCTCTCTTATTGACGCACGGGGTGAACGGCGGCTCATCCATGCGGAGCGGATACAGATCCGGCTCTCCGTGCAGAAGGGGTCCGTAGTAAACATGTCCGACGTAGCCTTCCGGGCTCAGGCCGATCACATACGTCGTATTCTCTGTATTTAACTGAAAAAGCTTTTTCTCATCATAATATAAAATCGCCATTTTCTTCTCCTTATTTCAGGTAAGCTTGATCCGCCGGGCCGATTTTTGTACAAAAAGACCTCACCCGCCGGGCAAGGTCTTTTTGTATTCACACAGCGTTTAAGCAGTTACCATTGCATTTTTTAATTTTTCCAGTTTCTCGGCTGCATCTTCAAGGGATGTGCCTTTTACGCCGAAATAGAATTTGATCTTCGGCTCAGTACCGGATGGGCGCACACAGCACCATGCGTTGTTTTCCAGCTCATAGTAAAGAACGTTGGAGGACGGAAGTCCGGTCGCGCTCTTCTCTCCGCTTACGAGATCCTGGCGTACATCTGCTTTGTAATCGCGTACGGCAAGAACCTGGAAACCGCCCAGTTCTTTTGGCGGGTTCTCACGGAAGTTGGCCATCATGGTCTGGATCTCTTTTGCACCGTCGATACCTTTTAAGGTCATCGTTGCAAGACCCTCTTTGTAGTAGCCGTACTCTTCGTACATATCCACCATGGCATCCCACAGTGTCTTGCCCTGCTGTTTGTAGTATGCAGCAACCTCGCACAGCATCATAACTGCCACGCAGGCATCTTTGTCTCTTGCATATGTTCCAGCCAGGCAGCCGTAGCTCTCCTCCAGGCCGAATACATAGTTGTGTGCACCGCTCTGCTCAAAGAACTTGATCTGCTCGCCGATGTATTTGAATCCGGTCAGAACTTCAATCAGTGCCACGTTGTAGGCTTTTGCGATTGCTTTTGCCATATCTGTGGTAACGATCGTCTCAACGAGAGCCGGGTTCTCCGGCATGGTTCCGTTCTTGGTGCGCTCGCGCAGGATGTACTCTGCGATCAGCATACCGGACATATTTCCGGTGAAGCTTACGTACTCGCCGGTCTTGCTGTCTTTTGCATAAACGCCGAGACGATCTGCGTCAGGGTCGGTTGCAAGGATGATGTCAGCGTCTACTTCTTTTGCCAGTTTCAGCGCCAGTGTCCATGCTTTCTCGTCTTCCGGGTTCGGGTAAGCCACCGTCGGGAAGTTTCCGTCCGGCACTTTCTGCTCTTTTACAACGTAAACCTGATTAAAGCCAAGCTCGCGCAGAACGCGGCGTACCGGCACATTTCCGGTTCCGTGAAGCGGTGTGTAGACGATCTTCATATCTTTTGCCGCATCTTTGATGATTTCCGGATGAATGCTCTGCTCTTTTAATTTTGCGACGTAACGGTCATCAAAATCGGTTCCGATGACCTGGAACAGGCCTTCTGCTCTTGCATCATCTTCTTCCATCGTTTTAACGGCAGAAAACTCGGTTACTTTTGCTACCTCTGCGAGGATGTTTTTGTCGTGCGGCGGTGTAATCTGTGCGCCGTCCTCCCAGTATACTTTGTATCCGTTGTACTCTCTCGGGTTGTGGCTTGCGGTAATGACGATACCGGAAATGCAGCCGAATTCACGGACAGCAAAAGAAAGCTCCGGTGTCGGACGCAGGGACTCGAACAGATACGTTTTGATTCCGTTTGCATTCAGGCAGAGTGCTGCTTCGCGTGCGAATTCCGGAGACATTCTTCTGGAATCGTGTGCGATGGCTACGCCTTTTTCCTGTCCGTTCTGGGAAATGATGTAGTTGGCAAGGCCCTGGGTTGCCTGGCGTACGGTGTAGATGTTCATGCGGTTGGTACCCGCTCCGATGACACCGCGGAGTCCGCCGGTACCGAACTCAAGCTGACGGTAGAAACGGTCTTCGATTTCTGCCTCATTTCCTTCGAGTGCTTTCAGCTCTTCTCTGGATGCCTCATCAAAATATGGATCATTGCACCATTTTTCATATACTTCTCTGTAACTCATGTTTGTTATCCTCCCTGTCTGTTGTACTTTATTTAACTTAAGACAGCAGACTTTTTCTGGATTTAAGCTCGTTTCATCACAGCTTAAAGTTACTATTTGTTTAGTCTGCTGTCAACTTAAAAATTAATTTATTTTTTCTAATTCTCTTGGTTCCTGATAAAGCTCTTTTAGATCACTGAGAACCTGTACTTTTCCTTTGCGGTCTGCGGTGCTCCAGGCTTTTCGTCAGTTCCATGACAGCCTTCATATAGCAGGCATGATCCTCTCTTAACCGGCCATACCTTCCGCAGCGTTCCGCGCAGACGGTACATCATATTTTTCAGTGCTCCGTACGGATTTTCACTCTTCTCATCCGTCCAGAGTGCTTCGGTTAACTGTTCCAGTGTTACGATATGGTTTTTGTTGCAGATCATATAAACCAGCAGCTTTGTGATCATCGGGGAATGAATCGCTTCCTCGTTGAGGCAGCGTGTTTCATCGTACATGCGGAATCTTCCAGGCAGCTGTACGCGAATCATAAAACATCGTCTCCTTCTAAGAACTCAAGCTCTTTTTCGGTCTGAATTGCCGGCAGTGCACTGTATTTCAGATTCTTTGCCCAGCCTTTTTTCTCCTCGGAGAAGCGCTCGCTGATTCTCTTGTAGACGAGTTCGCATCCTCTCTGGCTGCCGCCCTGCAGCAGAATCACATACTGGGACGGGCTGTATTTTGCAAAGAAATCGGAATGACGCAGGCTGCGTTTCATTACCTCAAGCAGCTTTTCGGACATACGGTCAAGGCGCGGACCGCCTTTTGCCGGGTAACCTTTTCCGTCTGTAATGGTGCACAGCATCAGCCACGGCATCTGTCCGTTCAGCTCGGACATACGGTAAACAAGTCGGTAGCAGTCACGGAATCCGGCGAGGGAACAGAAGAATGCTCCGCCCTTTTCTCCCGGGCTCTCCTGAAGATCTGCCTGTACCTCTTCGATCACGCGGTGTCTGCTGCCCATGCGGCTTCCCAGATAGCGGTACTGCTCCACCAGTTTCTCGCTCGGTGTAACGCCAAGCTCTTCAAAGTAATGTTTCGAGGTCTGCTCGTACAGTTTCATGGCCTCTTTGTATCTCTCCAGGCCGATCAGCGCCTGCATCTGGACTGCCTGCCACTCGTCGAACGGATACAGTTCGGAAGCAACAGAAGTCAGTTTCTGCAGCTCATCGAACTCCTCGTTTTTCAGAAGATACTCACTTACTTCTTTCAGTGCATCGGAATATACTTTTTTCAGCTGCGCGCGCTCCGCCTGTACCCACTCTTCCTCGCCGAAATCTGCAAGGAACTCTCCGGTGTACAGCTCCAGTGCTTCGATCATCTGATCCATGCGCGCTTTCTCGTCCGTCTCTTTTCCTGCTTCCAGGATCTTATTTTTGATATCAATCGCATCTACCTCGACCGGCATCGGGCTGGTCCAGTGGTAAACGCCTTTCTGTGTATAAATGTACTCAAACTGCGGAAGTCCTGCCTCGACAAGGCTTCTTTTCAGGCGATGTACGCCGACACGCAGGCTGTTTGCCGCGTCCGCCACATCTTCTCTTCCGTATGTGCTCTCCAACAGTCTTCCTCTGGAAATTCCATTGTCCTTGTTATAGAGGAAAATCTGCAGAAGTCTCATCGATTTTGTTGCCATTGTTTTCCGGAAGGAAATCGGCTGGTCGCCGTACTCCAGGAAAAAACTTCCCATCATGTGTACTCTTAAAATCGGTAACTGTTCTGTTGGATTTTTCATTTCTTCGCTCATAATACTCCTGTAATGCATTTAACGCTTGTGTAATTCTGTTTGTGGTCGGTTCCTGTTCGCTCCGCAACCGGCTGCGGAAACTGATCCGGCTTTCCTTCTGCCCTTCATTATAGAAACAATTACGAAGGCCGGATCTCTGTTTTCTATTTTACATCATTTTAATCAAAAATCCTACTATAAAATGATTAAAATATTAAATTTAACACCGAAATTTTTGTGTATTGTCTGGTTTTGGTTTGTTATTCTTCTGTTAATCCAGATTTATCCATAAATTGCCCTCATAATCTTTGCCAGAAGCCGTCCGGCAGGAGCGGAAAGCACCAGTATTACAGTAAGAGATGCCATTCCCACGCCAAGCAGCGCGCGGTTCACCACTCCCCGTGCCGAGCAGAGTCCAAGACAGAAGCCCTTCTTCCACGGCCAGAGAAGCTTTTCCGGTTTCCGGTTCAGAACATCGAGCACCAGGTGGGATAGAAAACCAACGGCAAAATAGGCGGAGGCATCCGGATAGATAATGTCCACGCATGCCGTAAGCAGTGCCAGCGCCGCAAATGAGTGCATGAAAGACCGGTGCGGCTGCTGTTTTCCGTAGGCACAGAGCAAGAGAAACGCCGCCGTTCCGGCAAGGAGACGCAAAATATTGCTGTCGCTTGTAAGACGGCGGTAAATTCCAAGATTCAGTTTATACTCCGCAAGAATTGTAAGCGCCGCGACAGCAACCGTCGCCGTGATGATCTTATCGGCATCGCGATGCGCCTGCGAAGTGCCGACATCAATATCGCTGATCAGACTGCCGATCGCGGCCGCCCCGGCACCCGTCACCAGCACGGGGACTGTCTGCGGCTGTAAAACAGCAAGTGCCGCTGCTGTTCCAATAAAAAAGTGTGTTCTTCCCAGCATTTGTCTGTTTTTCCTTTCGTATGTTTTTGCCTCTCTATCATACCATATTGCCGTTTTTTAATGCAACCATTTGTTCGATTCTTCTTTGTTCCGCGTATTTCATTGTACAGATAGCAACTTTTTATGTGATTATAGAAAACTTTTCAGATTTCTAGCCATATCCTCAAGCGAAAATTTTCTTATCACGGCATTCCTCGCTCCGCTCGCAATTCAAACACTAGATCCCTTAACTCTTCTAAACTTGATTCCAAACAACTATAATCATCACCATACTCCAACAGTGAGACATTATACGTATCCTTCCAATGTTTAACCATTTGTGGCTTATTTCCTTTTTTATCAATCATATAGTGCGGACATGAAGAATTTGCTGTATTATGTAAAAATTGTAATAATAAATTAATATCTGGATCATTTAAACTATATCCGAAAAACACTACTGTATGTGTAAGAAATAAAGCCGTCATCAAATGATAAAACTCTGGATATTGTTCCTGTGCCTGATAATACTGTTTTGCCGTAAATATTAATTTTTCCGTATCATCTATACTTCCATGAGCCTTTATAATAATATTTTCTGGAGCTTTTATACTTCCTATAATAGAACGGGTATCTGTATAATCAAATGTTAAATATTCTGGCTCATGGCATAACCCCTCATACAATTTATCGAAATTAGTCGTCACCACTATTTTACTATCCAAATCTTTTATTAGCTCATGTACTTTAGATGGTTTGTACTTTCCTCTTAAATATTGACTTTTCAAATAATTGCTATATTCTCCCGAATCACATAAGTCCGCAATTGCCTGCAGTGCTAATAAATAATTCTGTTTTTTTAACATATCTTCAACAAATTTTTTATCATCTTCAGACGGATTCTTCATCTTCAATTTTACATTATTAAGAAATGCTCCCCACGTATCTGGAGATTCTCCCGTATCATTTTTTGCAGTTGCAGAAATACCTGATCCTAAAAATATTAAACACCGTCTATATGCAAGTTCTTCTACTAAATTGTCTGGCCAAATATCACTCATTTCATTATTCTCCTATGTTTTTTACAAAATTCTCCGCAAGTGTATTTAAATACTTTTTATAATTTTCCACACTACTTGTCTGATTTCCCCTTACCCCAGTTGCATAAGACAATTCAAAAATGGGTGTATTTGCAGTTTGTGACAATGGAATTATACTATAAACGTATGGTACATCTCCCAATTTTAATTCTTCACTTTCAATTCCATCTTTAACAAATTTCCCCAATGCTTTCTCTATTTCTGCATGGAAGCTATTAATAACTTTTTCATAAGCCTGTGTTGGTCTTTCTCCATTTTTAAACTTCCGTTTTGAATATTGTTGTATTGAGTATCCGATATATCGCGTTGTTTTATTTACATCAGTGTTAATTGAATATTTTTCAAAAAACTTGCGACTTTCTTCCTCTCCAAATTTACTAACAAAAGTCTTTATCGCAGCTTCATATAAATTCATCCATCTTTCTATCCAATCTCCAATATTGGAGATCCCCAACAAGCTAAAAATATCAGAAGCCATAGGTGTTAAAAAATAATCTGAATTTAATAATGCACTCCTATTTAATGCTCCTAAAGATGGTCCAACATCTATTAATATATAATCGAACGTTGTGTTTTCTTTTTTTAGCTGATTAAGCCAATTTAATTTTCTAATAGCACCTTTGTCTCCAGACAGCGTTTCCGACCAACTTTTACTCATTGTATCATCAATTATTGATAATTTAGGATGTCCTGGGATCAATGATATTTTAAAACTGTTTTGGTCTTCATTGACGGGAATCTCAATATTATTAAAATTGGCATCCCCCTCTTCCATATCTCGAAAATAATCATATATTGTTTTTCTTGTATTACGGTTCTCCGGATCATAAAATTCTAACCAAATTTCCTCTGGCAAAATTGCCTGCGTTGAATTCGACTGCGGATCCAAATCAACTACCAATACCTTTTTTTCTCTATATATTGACAAATAACTAGCTAAATTAATAATTGTAGTTGTTTTTCCTACTCCACCTTTATTATTAAAAAATGTTACTACTTTCATTACTCCTCCTTTGGAAGCCAAAAGCCGTTTTTCTTCCGTAATTTTATGCTTTCTTTTGTAAATAAAACATTCTTTTCTTCATTAATTTTTTTCAAAAGATCTTTGTCTTTTTTAGGCGATAATAGTCTATTTTTTATTACCTCGCAGTCCCCTAATTCTATGCCAACCCAATTCCGGTCTAATAGTTCCGCTACTGCGTATGTTGTACCACTTCCGCCAAATGGATCAAGTATTAAATCCCCTTTGTTACTACTAAACGAAATTACTCTGTCTAACAATTTTACAGAAAGTTCATTATATAACCTATTTTTCCCATTTCTTACAGGAAAAATATCATACCATACATCTGCTATATTAACGCCTAAAATATTCATCTTATGTTTATATCCACCATAATCTTTATACTCCCCTCCACAATGTCTACATGTCTGGATTGGTAGTCTTTGTTTATTAAATGTATTTGCTTTTATTCCTTTAGTAAAATAAAGTAATCCATAATGTGAGGGGGTGTATTTATCTTTTACAGGGAAACTATTTTTCATATCAATTGCAATCCAATTTTGAAAACAAAGTTTAGAACTCAAATATTCCGCATAATATATGCACCACTTTGGAATATTATATATGTATAACGATCCACCTGGTTTTAAAATTCTTACACATTCATCCAACCATTGTTTACTCCAATTTATATATTCGCTAATTGTTAAATCATCACTTCTTCCATTTGCATACTCTTTTTTTAAATTAAACGGAGGATCCGCAAAAATCAAATCTGCCGTATCACTTTGAATCTGTGGTAATATTTCCACACAATCTGCATGATATAAAATTCCTCTATCGGTCTTAAATTCTATGTTTTTTTTCTCTTCAGCTTTTCTTTTTTGAAATTCCTCTTTTTTTAATAAATCTGCTATTGCTGATACATTGCTCAAATAACTTTCCTCGTATTCCTTAGGCACCTTTCCAAGCATCAAATCAATTTCTAATTTTCGCAAGCCAAATTCATCAAATATTATAGTCAATATCTCTTCCGTTAAAAGTGTAGTACAATTATTTTTTAAAAGTCCAAGTCTCTCTGACGTGAAACCTCTTTTTCTAAGTTTTTTTCTTACTTCTTCTTCTTTTATTCCATTTTTTTCTGCTTTAAAAACAATCGCATCATATATCGTATAAAACATAATTAACTGTCACCTATATACTTTTTATTTTTTTCCCTTGTCACATATTGGAAATCTTTTCACATACGCATAGATTCTCTTAAGCATTCCATCCTTATCTTCTCCTAATTCATCGCGCATCTTATCACCGAATCCCATATATGTATTAAATCCAAGCATATATACAGCCATCGCCATAGACACCTCGCTATTTTCATCGCCATATAGTGATGCCACTTTCCTCAATTCATCAATCACTGTATCACATGGTACTTCAACGCCGCCCTCCTCATTTACAACAGAATCAATTACCCATGGCAATGCCATGCACATCTTGTAAAATGCGTCTTCTTCACCAGTAAGAATTGCATAAAATTGATCCATACTTACACGACGGATCAATCTATGCTGCACATTTTTTCCGTCGACTTTTGTTGACCATTTTATATTCTGTGATTTCTTCGCAATTGCTTCAACCAACAGACACGCACAATCATCATCTTCCAGAATTTGTCCTTGCATTTTTATATATGTTTTTGCAGAAGAAGCAGAATTCATCGTATTGTGTTTATTCTTCATTTCCACATATATCGTATGTACAATATCACCATCCGGCATTTGTATTCCGTCTGCATTTCTGTAAATAACATCCCAACCTGCCGTTGGAACTTCGCATCCCTTAAAATACGAAAAAATATTCTGATGAAAATATCCTATATCATTATTATTAGATTTATCTCTTTGCCGAAATATTTCATTATTTACAATTTCTTCCCAACTTGTGCGGTACACCGATTTGTCAAAAATCAACTTGATCGGGTCAATCAGATTACTATTAAACCGTTTTAAATCATACGATTCTAGTTTTTCTCCATATTTCATAATTGTTGCTCGCACATGATTCTTAAAATCCTCTTCTGATATAAAATCTAAACTCCACTCCATTTACTTTATCCCCTCTAATGATTTATGTATTTCTAACCCAATTTCATATGCTAAATTAACAGGAACTGCATTTCCAACTTGTTTATATTGAGACTGAACACTTCCACAAAACTGCCATTCATCTGGAAATGTCTGGCATCTTGCATTCTCCCGTACCGTGAATGGTCTTGCTTCCAATGGATGACATCTTTCTGTTTGTTTCTGAGACGGTGAAGTAAGCACTGTCAATGATGGCTCATCTAAACTCATTCTTCTTAAAATTCCTGTTCTTCCACCTTCCATATCCCAACAGCTTTTCATATAAGCTTTTGCAATTTCCGGATCAATGTCTCTCCAATATCCTCCTGGTGGAACTAATTCAAATATTTTCCTCTTATTTTCTCCATATGGTACTCCTGGTCCTTCTGGGCAGTCTAATAAAACATCTCTTAAAACAGGTTTATAATCATGTTCTTTTGGAAAAATAAAAGAGATTTTTCCAAGCAAATCATTTCTGATTCCAACAGTAATCAGCCTCTCTCTTTTTTGTGGCACACCAAAATCCCATGCATTCAAGACCTTCTTCTGTATTGTATATCCAGCCTGCTCAAAAATACTTGTTATTGTTGCATATGTTCTTCCCTTATCATGGGTCAACAATCCTCTCACATTTTCAAATAAAAACATCTTTGGCTGCAATTTCTGTAAAAAAGTTGCATAATGGTAAAAAAGTGTACCTCTTGCATCTTCAAGACCTAATCTTTTTCCAGCATAAGAAAAGGCCTGGCACGGTGCTCCTCCCGATAATAAATCTAGTTCTCCTTTTTTTATTCCAAAGTAGTCTTCCAGATCCAAACAAGATATATTCGCTATATCATCGTGAATAACCCTCCAATTTGGTCTATTCACTTTCAATGATTCTGCGGCATCTTTATCAAACTCTATTAAACCTAGTGGCTCAAACCCAGCTTTTTCTATTCCTAGAGCAAGACCTCCTGCACCTGCAAACAATTCTATTGTTGTAAATGTCCCACGATTTATTTGTACTGGTTTTTCTTTTTGTATTTCTACGATATCTTCTATTTTACAGTTTAATGTAAAACAGATTTTTTCTATTGATTCAAATGAAACTGGTTCATTCTTACCTAACCGAGCTAACACATTAAAGCTTATTCCGGATGCTTCTTTCAATTCGGTACGGTTCATTTTTTTATCTATTAATAACTTCCATAATTTATCATAACAAATCGCCATTAAAATTCCTCCAACTTTAAAATAAGGTAATTCATATTCTACCATATACCGTAACCAGCAACAAGCATTTTTCTCACTATATCGTTAGATTTTCTCTTTTATCTCCCTTATCCCACTTGTCATTTTTTCAGTTTTTTGATAAGATTATTTCAGTGTTTCCATAAGAAAGAAGGTACTTATATGCCGCGCGATTCCGCTACTGTTTCAAACAACATGCGTAAAATTCACAGTAAAGATACTGCCATAGAACTTTTACTTCGTAAAGCTCTATGGCACAAGGGTTATCGATACCGAAAAAATTATAAAGCACTACCTGGTTCTCCTGATATTGTTCTTACCAAGTATAAAATTGCTATTTTCTGTGATAGTGAATTTTTCCACGGAAAGGACTGGGAAATCCTTAAGCTTCGTCTTGAAAAAGGAAAAAATCCCGATTTTTGGGTAAAAAAAATAGAACGAAATCGTAATCGTGATTATGAGAATGATAAAAAACTTCTATTTCTAGGTTATACCGTTCTTCATTTCTGGGGACAAGATATCTCCAAGCACACAGATGAGTGTTTACAGGCTATCGAGGAAGCTATCTGGGATGCGCGCTTCTCCGATATTACCACAGATTATGACATCTCCGAATAAATCCACAAAAAACTGCCCTACCACATCTCTCTGAGAAAAATGGTAGGGCAGTTTTTTTGTATATTTTTTACGCCTCGTATACCAGCTCGCCGCCAAGATACGTCCGGCACACCGGAATGTCTTTGATCTTACTCTCATCCACCTCAAACGGATTCTGACCCAGTACGACGAAGTCTGCCATCATGCCTTCTGCGATCTGGCCTTTCACGTTCTCCTCGAAACTTGCCTCGGCGCTGCGGATTGTGTAACTGTCGAGTGCTTCCTGTACGGTGAATTTCTGATCCGGCAGGTACGGGCCGACGTGGTCGCGCAGCGTTGTTCTTGTGACAGCGCACTGCATGCAGGCGAGGGCATCCGGCAGCTCTACCGGGCAGTCGGTTCCGTTGCTGACGGAGACGCCGTTGTTCATCAGCGTCTTCCAGCTGTAGCTTGTGCTCGCAAGCTCTTTGCCGACGCGCTCCTCTACGATATGGTTATCGTAATCGAGGAAGATGCTCTGTGCGTAAACGTGAAGATGCATTTTCGCGATTTTTTCAAGCTGATCGGCTCTTGTGATCTGGCAGTGCACGATGCCGTGGCGGTGATCTTCTCTCGGGTTTTCAGCAAGGGCTTTTTCATAGGCACTTAACACGCGGTCGAGGCACGCATCACCGATCGTGTGAACTGCAGCCTGCATGCCGTGTGCATTGGCGTAGCCGATCATCTCATCCATGGTTTCCTGGGTGAATACCGGGATTCCGCAGGTGGACGGGTCGTCTGCGTATGGGCGACTGAGGAATGCTGTTCTCGCACCGAGTGCGCCGTCGCCGAGCATTTTCAGCGGTCCGATTTTAAAGCGGTCTGTGCCGATGCCGGTCACATTTCCAGCCTCAACGAAACCTTTTAAGGATTCCAGATCAGTAAAGTTGCTCTGCTCGTAAACGCGGACGGTCAGCTCGCCGGACTCCTCGAGTTCTTTGTATGCTTCGTTGACGGTTTGCCACGGAACGGCGCGGTAAACGCAGTAATCATCACTCTGGCTGCTGGTGACGCCGTAGCTGTTCAGGGCTTTGCAGGCGCTGCGGATCATATCTTTGATTTCCTCTTTGCTCGGCACCGGAATGCTGTCGTAAACCGGTTCCATTGCATTGTCGAAGAATCTTCCGTCCGGCTCACCGTTTTCCATACCGATCTCTCCGCCCTCCGGCTGCGGGGTATCTGCGGTGACGCCGAGGAGTTCCAGCGCTTTGCTGTTGACTACGAGGCAGTGGCCGCACGCTCTCGTCGCGCAGATCGGAACTTCGGTTGATACGCGGTCAAGATCGTAGCGGTTCGGCATGCGGTCCACGTCCGTGAAGTAATCCTGATTCCAGCCGCGGCCCATCAGCCATGCGCCGTCTTTTCGCGGATGCTCTTTCTGGAAGGTGTCGAGGCAGGCGAGCATATCTTCCAGGCTTTCAGTATGTGCGGCAAGCTGCGCTTTCAGCAGGGAGCTTCCGTAATTTAAAAGGTGCATATGGCTGTCGTTAAAACCGCTGCAGACGAATTTTCCGCCGAGGTCTACAACTTTGTCGCCGGCTGCTGCAAGGGCATCTGCCTCTGCGCTGCTTCCGGCGAAAACAAATTTGCCGTCTTCTACTGCAAACGCTTCGACAAGCGGCAGTTTTCCAGTGTAGACAGCTCCGTTTTTGTAAATTGTTTTCATATCATTATCCTCCTACTGTCATCTAAATTTGATTCTATTCTTTTCTGCCCATTTGCGCAATATACAAATTCAGACACGCCATTCTCATGCGTGTCTGGATTCGCTTTTGAATATTTTTTATTTCGTTTTCTCTTCGTAGAACAGGCAGGCGTTCTTGTCTACCGTGCCCTGGCCGAAGTTTCTTGCTTTGTAGTCTTTCAGCAGTTTGAAATACTGGTTCGAGAGAATCAGGATCACTGCTACGTTGACGAAGGTCGGGATCGCAGATGTGATATCAACGACAGTCCAGATAAAGCCCTGGTTGTTGGTCTTTACCAGATAGATCGTCCACAGTACGCCCGGCAGAGCGCGGACTGCATAGAAGACTTTCATGACGATATCTTTCATCTTGCCTTCTTTTTTATACAGATGCTCCAGAATTGCCAGATAGTAGGTGAACCATCCGCCGGAAGTCGTTACAGTGAAAATGACCATGATGACTGCCAGAAGGATGCTTCCAAATTTGCCGAATCCGCTTGCAAATGCACTTAAAGCAAGTGTTCCGCCGTTCGTTCCGTCGGTCCAGTTTCCGCTTAAGATAACGGAAAGTGCGGTGATCGTACAGATAACCATGGTATCAAAGAATACCTCGAAAGATCCCCACAGACCCTGCTCTACCGGATGCGGTGTTTTTGCGGAAGCATGGATCATTGGAGAAGTACCCCATCCAGCCTCATTGGAGTATACGGAACGCGCCATACCCACACGGATAATCTCGCTGACTGCGCAGCCGGCAAAACCGCCGATCGCTGCTGTTCCGGTAAATGCGTTTGTTACGATGGCTGCAAATACGCCAGGAACGCGGTTGATGTTGATGATGATCATGCCAATTCCCATCAAGATATAAAGAACGCTCATAAATGGAACGAGCTTGCTGAACAGACTTGCGATTTTCTTCGTACCGCCGCTTGTAACGACATAGGTCAGAATGCAGAGCAGAACGCCCATCACGATAACGCCTTCTACTTTGAAGCTTCCAAGATTGATATTCTCAATACCGAACGCACCGGCTACGACCTGAGATGCGGTCAGGTTGGAAGAGGTTACGAAGAAGGTGGAGAAAATACCGATGCCGAAGATGAGCGCCGGGATCAGCCACAGCTTGCCCCAGTGACGCTCCTCGCCAAGTCCGCACTCCATGTAGTAAGTCGGACCGCCGTAGTACTCACCTTTTTCGTTGGTGTGACGGTAGTAGCAGCCGAGGGTAACCTCAACCTGTTTTAATATCATACCAAGCAGAGACGAAAGCCACATCCACATGATGGCTCCCGGGCCGCCTGCTGCAACTGCAGTTGCAACACCGGCGATATTACCGAATCCTACGGTACCGCCGATAGCGGTCGAAATCGCCTCAAACGAGGAAAGCATACCCTTTCCTTCACTTGCTTTGTCTTCTTTCTGGAACAGTTTTCCGCCGGTTCTCTTCATAATCCAGCCAAAGTGACGGAACTGGAAAAATCCAGAACGAACGGTAAAGTACAGACCGGTCAGAATCATCAGCGCGATCAGCGGCACGCCCCAAAGGACACCGTCCAGCCAGTTAAGAAATGCTATCATGTCAAAATCCTCCCTTTTTTCTTTTCCGGCAACAGTTTTCTTCAGACGTATCCTGTAACACCCGTTTCGTCTTTCGTTCTCCAACCAAACAGATTTCCACCCCCGGAACCTTTTGTCACGGTTCCAACTGCAGTACAATAAAAAGAACAGCGGTCTTCACCACTGCTCCATTAAATCTACGTTCATGAAGCAATAGCTCCTCCACCAGTACGGTGAGAGTGCACAGCCTGTTCGACTGTACCCCAACGCAGACAGTTTTTCGGGAACTGCCCCGTTTCGGCGAATGCTCCTTTCCCTGCCCGTCCCAGACCCCGTTGTCTCAGGACAGCTACTCTTAGCCTTCGCGCCTCTATTGCCGAATATGTATATTGACAGGTATTATCATATGTTTCTTTTCGCCACTTGTCAATCGTTTTTTCGACATTATTTTACAAAAATTTTATATTTTCGAAATTTGTCCTGATTTATTTGACTTTCTTGTCTCCCTCTGACGGCTTCAGCTGGTTGAACTCCCACAGACGCTCCATATAGCCGGACTGCTCTTTGGCCGGATCTTCCACATTCGGGTTGTAAATGATTCCTTTTACCATTCATTCTCTGTCTGTCATACCGTCCTCCTGTCTGCTGTAGGATCTAAATAAGTATCCCTTCCAAATGATCCATCTCATGCTGGCAGATCTGGGCTGGCCAGCCGGTGAATTTTTGGCGTTGTTTTTTCCAATTCCAGTCGTAGTATTCGATTTCGATGTTCTGGTACCGCTTTGTTTTCCGCACGCCTGGCAGGGAGAGGCAACCTTCTTCTGTTTCGTAGGGGCCGCTTTTGCGGACGATCACCGGGTTGAACATGATGATGTCGCGGAATCCGGCGTTTACGATGATGATGCGTTTTTTCACGCCGATCATATTTGCCGCCATGCCGACGCATGCCTCGCGGTTTGCTGCCAGTGTGTCCTGCAGATCTCTTCCCACCTGCAGATCTTCCTCTGTCGCCGGGACGGATTTCTGTCCGAGGAAGAGAACGTCTCTCATAATTGGTTTTACCATTTGTGTTTCCTTTCTCTTTCGGCCTTAAAGGCCGAAATCGTTTAATTTTCTATTTGAATCCGCATATCGCACGATGTGCATCCGATTACGGTTTTTCCGCCTTTCTGCTCCAATCGTTCTACTGTTCCGCTGCAGAACGGACAGATCCAGTCAATCTGTTTTCCGGCTTTGACGGCCTGCATCATGTTGACGAATTTTGTCGTATCTACATTTTTCGAATCACAGTTCTGCGTCCAATCACCGGAGAGTACTTTTCGCAATTCGCTGTTTTCATTCAGAATAACGGTGTCGCCCTCCTCGATGTTCCAGTCATACAGCATCTGATCCTCCTGGCGGATGCGCGATTCTGTTCCGTTTTCATCTTTCAAAACAACAACTGCCATGACAGGCTCGTCGGCACCGCGCTCCTCACAGCCGAAATCAAGGTCTTCCTCAATTCGCATTACCTGATATTTCATAAAAACGCCCTTTCTTCAAATATAATTCATGCTTTTTTGTATTCCACACGGTTTTTGCTGTTACAAAACTTTTTATTCCTGAATCGTAAAAATCACAACCCGCTCCCGGCTGTCCCCGCCCGGAAACAGATCTATACAGTCGATCTCATCGAAAAATTCCAGTTCCGGCACCGTCATCAGATACGAGATATAAGCATCCGACGGGTAATAGAAAAACAGCTGGATCTCCCGCGGATTTTCGTAGTACGATTCCAGCAGTCTTGCCATCGCTTTTCTTAAGATTTCAAGCGAAAACGGGTTAAAAAAATACACCCGGTCCACTTCCACAGGAACGGGAAAATTTTCGGCGCTCTCCAGCACAAACTCCGTCCGCGCACCAGAGGCCGCCGCCTTTTTGTTTTCCATTGCCTTCGCATAAATCCGGTCATCATACTCCACACCGATGGACTGGCACCGGGTCTGCGCCGATAAGAAGAAATCTACGCGGCCCTTTCCGCATCCGTAATCGAGCAGCGTATTTCCCTTTCGGATCATCCCCGTGTTTGCCATCCGCTCCAGCACGCAGTACGGGGTCGGCTCATACGGATACCGGTACAGATCCGACCGGCTGTCGTCCCGCCCCATTGTGTGGATCTGAAGCAGCTTGTCCCAGCGGTTTTCGTTTTTATCCTCTCTCATCGCCCGTCTCCCGATACTGTTCGAATAATTCCAGATACTCCTGTTCCACCGCATCAAACGGCCGCACCGCGTAGTCCAGCGTGATGTGAAGCTTCGGTGCATCCCCCTCCTGCGGCTCCTCCAGCAGATTCGTCAAATCGTACCACAGCAGATCATTGTCGATCTGTTTCATCATCCGCTGCTCCTCCGCCGTCAGATCACTGCCAAGATATTTCTCATAAATCACCGAAAGCAAATGATCCTCAATCTCGCGGTACCGCGGCATCTCCTGCTTTAATGGCCGCGGCACGTCCGACATGTAGCACTCGCTTGCGTCATGCAGAAGACACGCCAGCACCAGCCGCCGGGAATAGCCGCGCGCGGCAGCCTCTTTCGCACAGCAGATGCAGTGCTCTCCCACTGACCAAAACGTCGTCACATGGCCGTTTCCGCGGCAGATCATCGGCAGCGCATGCGCAAAATCTTCCACACAGAGCAGCCCCGGATCAGGATGTACGGGATCGAAGTGTTTTCTTGTATACGTCGTTATCGTACTCATTCTTTAACCTCGCTGTACGGCTTTACTGCCGGCTGTCCCGCGTGCGGCTCGCCGATGATTTTTTCCATCCAGACCATATCGTACCAGCGGTCGAATTTGTAGCCGCAGTTGTGGAAGGTTCCCACGAGTTCGAATCCGAGATGCGCATGGAACTCGGCGCTGTTTTTCGTCAGATATTCATCCTCGACCTGCGGATAGCCGATGCAGGCGTAGAGGTTCAGAATGCCCATTTTTTTCAGGCGGTCCGCCAGCTCTTCATACAGTCTCCGGCCAAGACCTCCTTTTCTTGCATTGGGATCGAGATAAATGGTCAGCTCGCTCGACCAGTCGTATGCGGCGCGGCCGACAAAGGCATGTGCGTATGCATAACCTTCGATTTTTCCATCCTGCTCGATGACGAGGTATGGATATTTTTTCATGATATCACGCATGCGGTTCTCAAATTCTTCCAGAGACGGCACGTCCCACTCGAAAGAAATGACGGTGTATTCTACATAGTAAGCATAAATCTCCAGAATGCGTGCGGCATCCTCTATTTTTGCATCTCTGACAGTAATTGTACTCATAATAAACTCCTCCTCTGACCGTACTGCTTGCGTTTTCTGAACTTTATCTTATCACTCCGCTGAAAAATGGACAACATGATTTCCAGATTTCCTTTTTTTCTAAATTTTTCTGTGCTCTTTGCTTTCTTTCCTGTATAATAAAAGAAACAAGACGGATCACTATTTTTCTTCTTAATGAAAGAAAGGAACGTGCCTATGAAAATTTTAAATCTCGAAAACGAAAACCGGAAATTCACCAAGTCCATCGAAAATTTCCACGTCATGGAATATCTCCAGGATTCCAGCGTCTCGCCGATGACTGCCATGGAGGAGTATTACATGAGCAAAATGAATGTGCGCCGCCGCCAGGTTGTCATTGAACTGGACAAGGAGCACTCCGCGATTATCCAGTCCGGTGCGATGCAGTGGATGGGCGGCCATGTACAGGCGACCGCCGGAATCAAAGGGATCGGCGACCTGTTCGGAAAGGCCATCAAAGGCGCCATGACAAAGGAATCTGCCGTAAAACCGGAGTACGTTGGCGACGGATATCTCGTGCTGGAACCGACCTACAAATACATCATTCTTGTGGATGTCGAGAAATGGGGCTCCTCCGGAATGACGATTGAGGACGGCATGTTCCTCGCCTGCGACGGCAGAGTCAAAACCAAACTGACCGCCCGCAAGAGCATTTCCTCCGCTGTCCTCGGCGGCGAAGGCTTCTTCAATCTGAGCCTCGTCGGCAGAGGCGCCGTTGCCCTCGAAAGCAACGTACCTGAGGACGAGCTGATCGAAGTCGAACTCGAAAACGACGAACTGAAAATCGATGGAAACCTCGCCGTCTGCTGGTCCTCCAACCTTGATTTCACCGTAGAGCGCTCCACCAAAACCCTCGTCGGCTCCGCCGTCAGCGGCGAAGGCCTCGTCAACGTCTACCGCGGAACCGGCCGCGTCCTCATGAGCCCGGTCGCCCCGACAGATTCCCTGCTGACTGCAACCAACACGACCCAGGCGAACCCCGCTGTGAAGAACAACCTTCCGCCGGAAAATTAAATTCGAATCCTCTCCGCCCCTATGCCTAATACGCATAGAAAAAAGTCAAATTAAACCTCGTTTTTGATTGACACTTTCTTCAAAGCATGTTAGCGTAAAATACGCATTTATCTTTACATTCTTAAGAAAAACCATACGATAAAATACATGTTCTGGAGAAAATGATGAATAGAATAAACTGGACTGAACTGAAACCGCAGATTCAGCAGGTCGGGCGATTAAGTCTGCCTGCGATTCTTACACAGATTACTACGATTGCGATGCAATACATTGATTCCGCGATGGTCGGCGCGCTTGGGGCGAATGCTTCGGCGGCGATCGGACTGGTTTCGTCGACGACGTGGCTCCTCAGCGGTACGATTTATGCGGTTTCAGCCGGTTTTTCTGTTCAGGTAGCGCATCAGATCGGGGGAAATCATGACAAGAAGGCAAGGGATGTTGTGCTGCATGGCATCGCGTCCGCGCTTGTTGTGTCGGCTGTTTTGTGCCTGATCGGGCTTCTGATCAGTCATCCGCTGCCGGGGTGGCTCGGCGGTGCGCAGAAGATCCGGCGGAATGCCACGCTCTATTTTATGATGTTTGCCATCATGCTTCCGTTTTCCCAGCTCAACTCGCTGATGTCGTCCTTCCTGCAGTGCAGCGGTGATATGGTGACACCCAGTATTTTAAATGCCGTCATGTGCGTGCTCGATGTCATTTTCAATGCTCTTTTGATTCCGGTTTTCGGTGTCATGGGTGCCGGTATGGGAACGATGCTGGCCTGCGCCGTCATCAGCCTCACGGGTGCCTGGTTCTGTTGTGTCCGCAATCCGCGGCTGCGTCTCCGCCGGAAGGAAAAAACGGTTTTCGATGCGAAAATTCTGAAAACTGCATTCAAAATCGGTGTGCCGGTTGCCGTACAGGAAATCGCGATGAACAGCGCCATGGTTGCTGCTACCATGCTGATTGCCCCGCTCGGCTCCATTGCGATTGCGGCCAATTCGTTCGCCGTCACCGCCGAAGGCCTCTGCTACATGCCAGGCTACGGCATCGGTTCCGCCGCGACAACGCTCGTCGGCAGAAGCTACGGCGCCGGAAATTACAAGCTGGCGAAACGCTACGGAAATATCTGCATTGCCATGGGCGCAGTCCTGATGGCCATCACTGGAGGTCTGATGATGATCTTCTGTCCGTTCGTCTTTAGCATTCTGACTCCTGACCCGCAGGTTCGCTCGTTTGCCGCCGAGGTACTCCGCATCGAACTGCTCGCCGAGCCGTTTTTCGGCGCTTCCATCGTTGCCGCTGGAGCCCTCCGCGGAACAGGCGATACGTTTGTGCCAAGCCTTCTGAACCTTGGCAGCATCTGGGTCATCCGCCTCGGTCTCGCGGTGCTTCTCATCACCCCGCTCGGCCTGCACGGCATGTGGATCGCCATGGCTATCGAGCTCTGCATCCGCGGATTGCTGCTGCTCTACCGCCAGCATACATCGAAATATTATAAACTGCCCGCAGCCTGACTTGGCGGCAGCGTATAGAAAAAGCGCTTATTTGAGATTTCATTCCCGCCTCAAATAAGCGCTTTCTATTTTACCTTATCCCTTGTTTCAATTCACAGTCGGTATTTTCACGGAGTCTGACATGTCGAAAATAGTTCGACTGTGACTTGCCTCATGTCAGTGGAGGATACCGATTTCTCTCCGCCCGCCACTGCCGTTATGTTTCTTTTAACAATTCATCCCACCACTTTAGAAGCGGGAGACTTCTTGTCTACTGGTATTAAAACTGAATCACTTCCGGCTCATCCGTAAAGGAGCTGATCATTGCCGTTGCGTTCTGGAAATTTTAAACGTCTCAACCTCCACAACCCGCTCTTTCCCTCTCGTTCCCCAGATCATCAGATGGACCTTATATTCCACCGAATCCCGTGCATAAAAGAATGGCTCCTCGCGCAGCAATGATGCGCGTTTTCCTTCGGCTTCCAGTATCTTTTTCCGTTTCATTGCCTGCTCCTGGATTTTTCGGATCTGGGTTCCTTCTTCGCCGGTGAAGCGTCGTTTCGGATAATTCTGTGCTTCGCGGGCCAGTTTTTTTTCCAGTAAATCCACGACTTTCGCGTGGCGGCTCGTATGCAGCAGTTTTGCGATCTGTTTTGCGAGGAGTTTTCCCTGCCATTTTTCATAAAGTGCAAGATACCACAGCAGCACTTTATCGCCTGCCTCCGATGCCAGTTTTTTCATCTCCGTAATTGCCTCTTCCGTCGCTTCCCACCACGGGCATGACGGTACGAGATACTGATCCGGCACGGCCGGGTAGCAGCAGAAATTGAGCGGCGGGAAATTGGCCAGCGATGCCAGACGCATTTCTTCCTCGGTGCAGAACGCCTCGCCGAGGTATTCCAGCTTGTCCCGCAGGATCGCAATACGGAACTCAATCTGCCGCAGATACTCGTATCCGTCCACCCAGAAATGACCCGTTTTTCCGTAATCAAACAGATGCACTTCCAGTGAAAGGCGGCTGAAAAACAGCGTGCACACCGTCTCTCCCTGCCGCACGATCAGAACGTACTGCTCCCCGTCTTTTTCCAGTGCAGCATCTATTTCTCCCTCGTATTCCTTCTGATACGTTCCCGTCAGCTCCGCGTCATGAAAAACGAGAAAGCTCTCTGCCGCATCGTTCATCAGATAGACAAGCCAGATCTCCTTTTCTCCTCCACCGTACCGCTCACCCGGAAGCAGCAGCTCGAACTGCCCCTGCGAAAGAAGCACATCCAGCCTTTCCAGTTCCTCGGTCCATGTGATATTTTCTGCAATTTCCATTCCGTGATTCTCCCCTGTTTTCTTTTACTTCCTATGATACACCATAAAAAGGCTCCACTGCAATCCAAAGCAGTAGAGCCCCTTCTCCAAATTTTTCTGTTATTAATCCGTCCCGTTATCCGGCGCATGCCGTCCGCACTTTCTCGTCCAGCGTCGTCTGAATCTCTTTTAAGTTCACCGGTTTCGGAATATACCCGCGTCATGCCCGCATCCGCGCACCGCTTGCGGTCCGTTGCAAAGGTATTTGCTGTCATCGCAAAAATCGGAACATCATTGTCCTCACGCACACTGTTTCGAATTTTTTTCGTCGCCTCGATGCCATCCATCACCGAAATGTTCCATATTTACGCAGCTGGCTGCCATTTTACAGGCCCTGTAGCTTTGCGTCACAGCCTTTCGACTGCTTTGCCGAGATTCTTTTTTTATTTTAATTCATTGCTGTAAGACTCTCTTCTCCTTTCCCATCGGAATATGATATAATGACCTCTGGATTTTGGCAGATTACTGTTTTTAACATTGGAGGTGTACGATGAAATACAGACTCATAACAGAAAACGATTTAGAATATGTTGTCGAAAAAAATAATGAATACTACAACAATGTCGAAGGCTGCTGCTGGACCTATGAAAAAGCCTATAAGAGAATTTATCAGGTACTCACAATGGAAAATTCCTGAAGTAAACTGCGGAATCGCAAGTATGTGTTTCGTCTTGAAAAAGCAGCAAAAATATAGTATAATATTTTTGTTTCTGACCTGGCTGAAACATTTATAATTCTTGTTTCTGTAGCTCAGCAGGATAGAGCGTCCCCCTCCTAAGAGAAAGCCGAGGCATTCCCCAAAGGGAAAAAATGAAAAACAACTTT